>Ga0208461_1000127_pt1 | contig 75399 bp, 58 predicted proteins | sample AD_JPNTR4_MetaG_FD_184448 | JGI IMG/M metagenome (GOLD analysis project Ga0208461, IMG submission 184448) | Active sludge microbial communities of municipal wastewater-treating anaerobic digesters from Japan - AD_JPNTR4_MetaG (SPAdes) (version 2) | ecosystem: Engineered > Bioreactor > Anaerobic...
GTACTCTGCGACCACCTGCCGTTTGAAGGCCTCGCTGTAACGTTTGTAAATCTCTTTGTCTGTCATGATCTACCTCCTGATGTACAGTATAGCAAACTTGCTGTAAACTTATATCAGGACGGGACACCCATTACCCATTACCCATTACCCATTACCCATTCACCCATTACCCCATTACCGAACATGGCCGAAAAGATTCTGGTGGTCGAAGATGAAACGGCCCTGCGTGAGACGCTGGAGTACAATCTGGCGCGGCAGGGCTATGAGGTGCTCAGCGCCGCGGATGGCTTCACGGCGCTGACCCTGGCGCGCGCTGCACAGCCAGACCTCGTGCTGCTGGACGTGATGCTGCCGGGACTGGATGGCTTCGAGGTGTGCCGCCGGCTGCGGCGCGAGGCCTCCATGCCCATCCTGATGCTCACGGCCCGCGCCGACGAGATTGATAAGGTCGTGGGGCTCGAGGTCGGCGCGGACGATTATTTGACCAAACCCTTCAGTATGCGCGAGCTGCTCGCGCGGGTGAAGGCGCAGCTGCGGCGCGTGCGGCTGCTGCGGGAAGAGCCCCCTCCTCTACCTCCGGCGCCTTCCGAGCAGCTGCGTTTTGGTGATCTGCTGCTCGATGTCACCCGTCACGAAGTCTATCGCGGCGGGACGCCGGTACACCTCAAGCCGAAGGAATACGAGCTGCTGCACTACCTGGCGAGCCATCGCGGACAGGTGCTCACACGCGAGCGCATTCTGGAAGAGGTCTGGGGCTGGGAATTCACCGGCGGCACCCGCACCGTGGATGTGCACATCCGCTGGCTGCGAGAGAAGCTCGAGGACGACCCGGCAGCGCCGCAGCGCATCGTCACCGTCCGTGGCAGCGGTTATCGTTTTGAGGGATGAATAATTCATTGTGAATTGTGAGAGGAAACCCCATGTGGCATTATCGCAGCACTCGTAGTCGTATCACGACGCCGTTTGTGATATTGATCATTGTAGTCACAACGGCGCTCGCCCTGTATCTCTCCCATTATTTCCGCCAGGCCTACCTGGAGACGCTGGACACGCGGTTGCTGGCCGATCTGCGCGTCCTGGAGGATCAGCTCCCCGCCTACGACGCCGCTGACGATCTCGACGCCATAGCGCGACATTACCGCGAGCTGCTCGACGCGCGCGTGACGTTCATCGCCGCCGATGGCACGGTGTTGGGAGAATCCGACTACGACCGGGCCACGATGGACAATCACCTCTACCGCACCGAGGTGCAGCAGGCGCTGGACCAGGGTTACGGCAACAGCATCCGTTACAGTGTCACCGCGCGCACCGACGTGATGTATGTGGCCCTGGCGTTGAAGGAGACCGCCGCGCCGGTCCGCATCGCGCGACTGGGATTGCCCCTCGCGGAAGTGCAGGCCGAATTGACGCGGCTCAACCGGGTGATCCTCACGACGGCGCTGGTCGCCATCGGGCTGGCGGTGGCACTGGCCTTCTTCATCGCCGACCGCACTACCTCGCCGGTGCGCCAGCTCACGGCAATGGCGCAGCGGGTCGCCGCCGGCGATTTGAGCGCGCGCCTGTTGCCCACCACCGAGGACGAGGTCGGGCAGCTCACCCGCGCCTTCAACGTCATGACGGAAAAGCTGCAGGAGCAGATCAACGCGCTGACGACCGAGCAGACCCGCTTGAATGCCATTCTCGATCACATGGCCGACGGTGTGATCATCGTGGACACCGAGGGCGTGGTGCAGATGCTCAATCCCGCCGCCGCGCAAATCCTCGACGTGACGCCGGAGACGGCGGTGGGGAGCACGTTTTCGGCCCTCGCGCGCCATCACCGACTCATCGAGCTGTGGCTGCGATGTCAGCGGACGCAGGAGGAGCAGCGGGACGCCATCGAGCTGGATCACGGCAAGGGGCTGTTCCTGCAGGTGATCATCACCCCGCAGCGGACGCCGGCCACGCCGGGCTATCTCGTCATCGTGCAAGACCTCACCCGCATCCGTCGCCTGGAAACCATCCGCCGCGATTTTATCAGCAACGTCTCGCACGAATTGCGCACGCCGCTGGCCTCCCTCACGGCGCTGGTGGAGACCTTGCAGGATGGCGCGGTGGAGGATCCCGTCATGCGACAGCGCTTCCTCGATCACATCGAGCGGGAGCTGACGGCGATGACCCAGATCGTGGAGGAGCTGCTGGAGCTCTCGCGGATCGAATCCAACCGCGCGCCTTTCTTCATGCAGCTGACCCCCGTAGAGACCCTCGTCGCCGGGCCGGTAGAGCGCATGTTGCCGCAGGCGGAACGCGCCGGGCTGATGTTGACGGCCGAGCTGCCGGCCGACCTCCCGCCGGTGATGGCAGACGCGGAGCGCATTCAGCGGGTGATGACAAATCTGCTTCACAACGCCATCAAATTCACGCCTGCCGGCGGGCGCATCGTCGTTTCCGCGCAGCGCGAGGCGGGCAAAGTCGTCATTGCCGTGAGCGACACCGGCGTAGGCATCGCCGAAGACGACTTGCCGCGGATCTTTGAGCGCTTCTACAAGGCCGATCGCGCGCGGTCGTCCGGCGGGACGGGCCTGGGACTGGCGATCGCCAAACACATTGTGCAGGCGCATCGCGGGCAGATCTGGGTGAGGAGCGTCGAGGGGCGCGGCAGCACCTTCTATTTCTCGCTGCCTACAACGTAAATGCTTTTATCCCCCCACCCTTTCTTTGGGTGGGCTTTGCCGGCGAACGTCGCTGGCCTGCAAGCCCCTTTTCTTTCGCTCCCCGGTGTTTCCGCTGGGGAGCGAAATTGTTTACACAACCTTAACCTGGTGTTGAAACGACGTTAAACCTTCTGTGGTAGGATGCAGTTTGTACGCGACTGCGTACGCTATTCGATTCTATTACAGAAGGAGTAAGAGACATGCGTCGTTTCTGGTTTATCACCATTGTTTTAGCGCTGGTTCTGGCCGCGTGCAGCGCGCCAGCCACCCCCACGGCTGCCCCGACTCAGGCACCGACCACGGAGGCTGCCCCGACTCAGGCACCGACCACGGAGGCTGCCCCGACTCAGGCGCCGACTACGGAGGCTGCCCCGACTCAGGCGCCGACCACGGAGGCTGCCCCGACCGGCCTGCTGCCCGAGGTCAACCCGCTGGAGGTGAAAGGAGACATCATCACCGCCGGCAGTTCCACGGTGTTCCCGCTCTCCGAGCGCATGGCGGAACGCTTCCGTGATGAGGGCTACAGCGGCAATATCACCATTGACAGTATCGGCTCCGGCGCCGGCTTCGAGCGCTTCTGCGTCGCCGGCGAGACCGACATCTCCAATGCCAGTCGCGCCATCAAGGATTCCGAGATCGAATCCTGCCGGGCCATCGGCCGTGAGCCGATCGAATTCCGTATCGGCACCGACGCCCTGGCTGTCGTGGTGAGCAAGGACAACACTTTCATCACCGCTGCCACGCTGGAAGAGCTCGCCGCCATCTTCACTGCCGAGAAGTGGTCCGACGTGAATCCCGCCTGGCCCGACGAAGCCATCCTGCGCTTCATCCCCGGCACGGATAGTGGCACCTTCGATTACTTCGTCGAGGAAGTGTTCGAGAACGATAAGACCCCGCTGCTCAGCAGCAAGAACCTGCAGCTGAGTGAAGACGACAACATCCTGGTGCGCGGCATCGCCGGCAGCCCCTACGCCATCGGCTTCTTCGGCTACGCCTACTACGAGGAAAACCGCGACCAGCTCCAGGTGCTCTCCATCAACGGTATCGCGCCGAGCGCGGAGACGGTGGACAACCATACCTATCCGCTGGCGCGCCCGCTCTTCCTCTATTCCGATGCGCAGATCATGCGTGAAAAACCGCAGGTCGCCGCGTTCATCAACTTCTACCTCACATACGTGAACGAGGAAATCAGCAGCGTCGGCTACTTCCCCGCGAGCGAGGCCGTGCTCAAGACCTCGATGGAAACCTGGCTCAAGGCCCAGGCGCAGTAACTCGCCGGGCTGCGTGAATCTGGACAGCACAAGAAAATGCCTTTGCAGCGGCGAGGGACGCCGCTGCAAAGGTGCTTCAAGGAGGAGGATCTTCCTGGTGGCTACCACAAAAGCAACAAGTTTTCAGGCGCTGCGCGGCCTGGCGACCGATACGGCGACGTCGCTGCGCAAGCGTCCGCGACCGGGGGAAACCGCGATTCAGAGTTTCCTCTTCGTCTGCGGCGCGATCTCCATTTTTACGACTGTCGGCATCATCTATGTACTGGGGCATGAATCCATGCTGTTCTTTGCCAGTCCCGAAGTGAGCTTGGTGGAATTTTTCACGAGCGCCCGGTGGCAACCGGCGATCCTGGAATTCGGGATTCTGCCACTCTTCAACGCCACGCTGATGACGAGCGGCATCGCCCTGCTGGTGGCCCTGCCGTTGGGTCTCAGCGCCGCGATCTATCTGAGCGAATACGCGACGCCGCGCGTCCGGGGGGTGCTCAAACCGATCCTGGAGGTGCTGGCCGGCATCCCCACCGTCGTGTATGGCTATTTCGCCTTGAGCTTCATGACGCCGCTTCTGCGGAGCATTTTTGGCTTCAACACGGTGGAGATCTACAACACCGCCTCCGCCGGCCTGGTGATGGGGATTTTGATCCTGCCGCTGGTGACCTCGATGAGCGAGGACGCGCTGAACGCCGTGCCCGACAGCCTGCGCGAAGCCGCTTACGCCCTCGGCGCGACCAGGCTGGAAACGGCGGTGAAGGTAGTGGCGCCGGCCGCGCTTTCCGGCATCACCGCCGCGTTCATCATCGCGGCCTCACGTGCGGTGGGCGAGACCATGATCGTCGCGGTCGCCGCCGGCGCCGGGCCGAATTTCACCTTCAACCCCTTCCAGGCGGCGGAGACCATGACCGGACACATCGTCCGCATCAGCGGCGGCGACCTGAGTTACGATTCCATTGACTACAACAGCATCTTTGCCATCGGGCTGATGTTGTTTTTCATGACCCTGGCGTTGAACCTCATCAGCGCTCGCGTGGTGCGGCGCTTCCGGGAGGTATACGAATGACGGCATCTCGCTTCGATCCCCAAACGCCGCGACGCCATCGCCTGGGGCGCGTGTGGAGTGCGCTTTTCCTGGGAGCGATCCTCATCGCCATTCTGGCTTTGGGCGCGCTGCTGTACGACATCATTGACGGCGCCTTCGGCCTGGTGGCGGTCGAGAACCGTGTGGACCCCGCCAGCCTTGCCATTGAAGGTGTCCCGCTGGAGGATCTGAGCAAGGAGCAGCTCACCGCCATTCTCGCGCAACACATCTCGGCGGGACTGTTGCGCCGCCTGGAACACGATCAGCCGTTTGAGGAGCGCGATCGCACCAGCGTGTATGCGCTGGTTATGGAACGCGTTGTTGAGCCGAAGATCGTGAAGACCTGGTCGCTCACCGCCTCACTCACCCAGCGTGCTGCCATCGAGGCGGAAGTCGCCGAGAAGTACCCCCAGGCGCAACTCGAATTCCGTGCCTGGATCAATCCCACCTTCATCCAGACGCCGCAATCGAGCAAGCCGGAGATTGCCGGCGTGCGCACCGCAATCCTCGGCTCCCTGTGGACCATCGCGCTCACCCTCATCGTGGCGTTTCCCGTCGGCGTCGGGGCCGCGATTTATCTGGAAGAATACGCCAGCGACACCGCTCTCAACCGCGTCATCCAGACCAACATCAACAACCTGGCGGGCGTGCCCTCGATCATCTACGGGATGTTGGGGCTGGCCATTTTCGTGCGGGGATTGGAGCCGTTCACGAGCGGGACCTTCCTTGGCGTGGCGGATCCCACGACCGCGAATGGGCGCACGGTGCTCTCGGCGGGCCTCACGCTGGCGCTGCTCATCCTGCCGCTGATCATCATCAACGCGCAGGAAGCCATCAAAGCGGTACCGGCCTCGTTGCGCGAGGCCAGCTACGGCCTGGGCGCGACCCGTTGGCAGACGATCTGGTATCACGTCTTGCCCAACGCGCTGCCGGGGATTCTCACCGGCACGATCCTGGCGATTTCGCGGGCGATCGGCGAGACGGCGCCGCTGGTGGTAGTCGGCGCGTCGGCCTTCGTGGCGCTGGACCCCAGCGGGCCGTTTTCCAAATTCACCACGCTGCCTATCCAGATCTATCAATGGACCACGCGCCCGCAGGATCAATACCGCAACCTGGCCGCAGCGGCCAGCCTGATGCTGCTGGTGCTGCTGCTGAGCCTGAATGCCGCCGCCATCTTGCTGCGGAACCGATATAGTAAAAAGTGAGAAGAGAGAAGTGAGACGAGCGAAGAAGGAAGAGAGAAGGGTATTTATGACTCACCACTCACGGCTCACTCATTTCAGGGAGGATACATGTTGAGTTTGTTAAATCCAGTTCGCACGCACCCACAGGTGCCGGCTCCCGTCGCGGCCTTGACATCAACGGCGGAAATGGAAATGGACGATTACGCCATCGAGACGCGCGCCCTTTCCGTCTCCTACAGCGACTTCCGCGCCGTGCACGACATCCAGCTGCGCGTTCAGCGCCGGAAAATCACCGCCTTCATCGGCCCTTCGGGATGCGGCAAGAGCACGGTGCTGCGCACTTTCAATCGTATGAATGACTTGATCCCCACCGCGCGGGTTGAGGGCGAGGTCTTGTTAGGCGGACAAAATATCTACGCCCCCGAGGTGGATGCCGTCGAAGTGCGTCGGCGCGTCGGCATGGTCTTTCAAAAGCCTAACCCCTTCCCCAAAAGCATTTACGAGAACGTGGCCTGGGGCGCGCGCATCAACGGCTACCAGGGCAACATGGACGAGCTGGTTGAACGGACGTTGCGCCATGCGGCCCTGTGGGACGAGGTGAAGGACAAGCTGCAGCAAAGCGCGCTGGCGCTTTCCGGCGGGCAACAGCAGCGCTTGTGCATCGCGCGCGCCATCGCCATCGAGCCGGAGATCGTGCTGATGGACGAGCCAGCCTCGGCGCTCGATCCCATCGCCACCCTGCGCATCGAGGAGCTGATGCGGGCGCTGGCGCAGGAGTACACCATCATCGTCGTCACGCACAACATGCAGCAGGCCGCACGCGTCTCGGATTACACCGCCTTCTTTATGGTGGACGACCAACGATCGGGGTACCTGGTGGAACAAGGGCCTACCCGCGAGATCTTCACCAATCCCAAGGACAGGCGGACGGAAGATTACATCACGGGTCGGTTTGGATAATGTAAATTCGGAGCATACTTATGGACAAGCGAAGCGTGTTGTTTCTGTGTACGGGAAATTCAGCCCGCAGCCAAATGGCTGAGGGCCTGGTCAATCACTTTTTGGGCGAGACCTGGGAGGCCTTCTCCGCCGGCGTGACGCCGGCAGAACGTGTTCATCCCCTGGCGGTGGCCGTCATGGCGGAGCTGGGCGTGGACATTGCCGGCCAGGTTCCCAAATCCCTCGACGGATTCCGCGACCGGCATTTTGACGTGGTAATCACGCTCTGTGATCACGCCGCCAAACATTGCCCGGCGTGGTTGGGAAAGGGACAAGTCGTGCACCTCGGCTTTCCGGATCCGGCCGCAGCGGAGGGCGGCGACAGCGCCAAACTGCAGATTTTTCGCCAGGTGCGGGAGGCCCTGCAGCAGCAAGTGCTGGATTTTCTGGTACAATGGGAAGCAGATACCCCACAGTTTCACCTGAATTGAGGTCAGGCCCTATTGAGGTCAGGTATGGAAACAAGAAGGACTTTCGACAGAGAACTGCAGTCGCTGCAGGATGAGATGCTTGCCCTGGGGAGCATGGTGGAAAATGCCCTCATTGAATCGGTGGCGTGCCTCAAACGGCGTGATTTCGAGGGCTCGCATCGCCTTATGGCGCAGGATCGTGTGATCAACCGCAAACGTTATGCCATCGAGGAACAGGTGCTCGTGTTGATCGCCACCCGGCAACCCATGGCGAGCGATTTGCGGATTCTCGCCGCCATTTTGGAGATCGCCGGCGAGCTGGAGCGCATCGGGGACTATGCCAAGGGCATCGGCAAAATCAACTTGCTGATCGGAGACCAACCCCTGCTCAAGCCGTTGATTGACGTCCCCATGATGGCGGAGCAAGCGCGTTCGATGTTGCACCGGGCGCTGGATGCCTTCATCCGCCGCGATGTAGAGCTCGCCCGCGCCATCCCGCAAGAGGATGACCTTGTGGACGCGCTCTATGAGCAGGTCTACCGCGAGCTGCTCACCTACATCATGGAGGATCCCCGCAACATCGAGCAGGCGAATTATCTGCTCTGGGCCGCGCATAACCTGGAACGCGCCGCCGATCGCGTGACCAATCTCTGTGAGCGGGTGGTCTTCACGGTCACGGGGGAATTGACTGAGCTGGACGTCAAGAAGGAATCGCAGCTCGACGTGCGGTAGGAGCAGTTCTCAGGGGCCCGATGGGCCTTTGCAATTCGTAACTTCAGATTTCCCTCCCCAGCATTTCTGCTGGGGAGGGAAAGAAAAATAAAGAAAATTTTCACAGCCGCCGGATGGGATACAGATCGCCCGCGACGAAGCCCCGTTCGCGGTAATAGGGCCGCGTCCCTACCGCCGCAATGACTGCCAGCTCGCGGAACCCAGCCTGACGCGCCAGGTCCGCAGCCAACTCCAGGAGCCGCGTTCCCAGCCCGCGGTGTTGTTCCCCCGGCCCGCGGCGCCCCAATTCCTGCGCCGGTCCGTACACGTGAACCTCACGGATCATGGCCGCGTCGCGGATCTCCGGGATGGGGATCTCCACACGCGAAGCGTGGGGCAACGAGAGCCGCAGGAATCCCGCCAGGCGTTCTTCGGGGGTCAGCGCCTGCAGGAAATGCTCCTCGGTGGCGTCCGTGGCGTATGTCACGTCCTCGATCCGCAGCGCGGCGGCCGATTCCTCCTCCCAGCCGCCAGGCACCTCGGCGCCGTGGCTCTTTTCCCCGCCGGCCCGCACCTCGCGGCAGCGGATGCACTCGCAGCGCAGACCGCGCGCTTCCATTGCCTGTTGGACCACTTGCCGCAAATTGCTCTTGCGCGTTCCCGCCACGATGTACGAGGCTGGAATGTCGCGCATCAGGCGGTTGATGCGACAGTAAGGCGGCGTCAGCGCCTTGCACTGCACCAACAGCTCAATCAGCTCCGCTTCCGGATAGGGAGCGTACTCGCCCGTTTTCCACAGCTCGTAAAGCGCCGTGCCCTCGATGAGCGCCGTCGGATAGATTTTGAGCTCATCGGGGCGCAGCGCCGGGTCATCCCACAGGCGCGCGAAATCGGCGAGGTCGGATTCGACGGTCGCGCCATAGAGATTGGGCATCCAGTGCAGCACGATCTTGAAGCCCGCCAGGCGCAACAGGCTGACCGCGCGCTGCGTCTGCGCGAGGGTGTGTCCCCGCTGATTGAGCGCCAGCACGCGATCGTCGAGGCTCTGCGCGCCGAGTTGCACCTTGGTCACGCCGCTTTGACGCAGCGTCAACAGCGCCGCCGGGGTAATGAAATCCGGCCGGGTCTCGATGACCAGCCCCACATTGCGGTGCGGCGCTTCCTCGTTGCGCGACAACGCCTCTTGCAGCGTCGCGGATTCCGTCGTGTTCAGCGCGTCGAAACAGCGGCGGAGGAACCATTCCTGATATTCCGGGGGATAACATGACCAGGTTCCGCCGAGGATCAACAATTCTACCTTGTCCACGGGATGCCCGATGGCGGTGAGCGCCTGAATCCGCCCGGCGGTCTGAGCGTACGGATCGTAGCCGTATTGGAGGGCACGCAGCACGCCAGGCTCACCATCAAGGTAGCTCTTCGGCGCTTCTTGCTGCGCCGGGCAGAAGATGCACTTTCCGGGACAGGGAAAAGGCTCGGTGAGCACGGCGACCGGCGCCACGCCGGAGATCGTCCGCACCGGGCGGCCGCGCAGTCGGCGCTCCAAATCGGCGCGGAGCTGCAACGTCCCCTCAGTCACCAGCTGCCGATACGCCTCCAGCAATTGGGACTTGGCATAAGTCCCCGTTGGGCTGGAATACCGCCGCAGAATGTTGGAGTAGTCCTCCGCGTCTTGCGGCAAGGCCGCAATCGCATGGAGGATGTGAAGCACGCGCTCCCGCTCTTCGGGGGACGCCAGATCCAGTTTGGGGGGGACGCCACCTTTTACCATGGGGCTTATTATAACTCAAACGCGGCATTCTTCCGCGGCATTCTTCCAGGGTCTGGGATGCGCCCTTTTCAATTGCGCGCTTCTCGCATATAATACTTACATGCAATATAAAGTCATAAAACAGCTCAACGATTTGAATCATAATTTCTACGACCGCTTTGCAGAGAGTTTTGCCGACTCCCGCGGCGGCAACGAACCGGGCATGGAACGGGCGCTTGCGGGAATTGCGCCGGGCAGCCGGGTGCTGGAGCTCGGGTGTGCCCAGGGACGCTTTGTGCGACGGCTTCCGCCTGGGTGCGACTATGTCGGGCTCGATTTTTCGGCGCCGCTGATAGCCCGCGCGGCAGCGGAACCTTCACCGGCGTCGGCGCGCTTCATCGTCGCCGATCTCATGGCCGACGACTGGCCAGCGCAGCTCGACCCACCCTATGACGTTATCCTTGCGCGAGCGGTGCTGCATCACATTCCGGGATATAATCACCGCCTGCGCGTGCTCCGACAGGCGGCCGCACTGCTGACCCCGACCGGACGGATCCTCATGGCGAACTGGCAATTCTTGAACGTCGAGCGCTTTCGCGTCCGCCTGCAGCCCTGGGAGAGCCTCGGCCTGAGTGAAGCGGACGTCGAACCGGGCGACTGCTTGCTCGACTGGCGGCGGGAGGGATGGGGACTGCGCTACGTGCATCACCTCGGCGCGGAGGAAACGGAACTTTTGGCGTCGGACGCCGGTCTGGAGATTGTGGACCGCTATACCGCCGATGGACGCGAAGGAAATCTCACCCTGTACACGGTGATGACGAGGCAACTGCAATGAGCAAACAGGGTACGACGTTCAATCTCCGGTCCTTGCAACGTCGAATCGCATGGATCATTGGCCTGATGGGCCTGGCGCTCAGCGGCTGTGCGCCAGATCAGACGCCCCCCACAGCCGTGGCCGCCGTCCCCCAGGGCGCCGAAGTCACTCCGACGCCCGCCGAGAAGGCGACACCTTCCATGTCGGCGATGTCGGCGTTGCTCATCACCCCCGCGGTCGCCAGGCCCGGCGAGGTCATCTCGATTCACGGCGACGGCTTTCAGCCCGAAGAGCCCATCATGGTTGTGGTGCGGATTGCTGAAGCCTCGTATCTCTATGGCACCCAGGCTACGGAAAACGGGGACTACGCCCAGGAAATCATGCTGTTCGACACACTCCCGCTGGGATCCTCCATCGTCATCGAGGCCAGAGGGCACGAAAGCGGCTGGCAACTCCAGGGCGTGATGCAAATAACAGCGCAACCATCAGGCAATTAGCGGCAGGACTGACGCGACCCTACCTCACCACTCTGTACAAGCGCGCGCCGTCGTGATCGTAGACGACCTCAAGCCATCCCCATGCGACCAGCGTGTCGAACTTCGCCAGGCCCTCTGGAGCCATGAGCAGCCGTTCGTAGGGCGTCAACACCACATAGGCGGCTTTATACCGCTGTAGAATCGTCCACGCGGTCTGTGGATCCGGGGTGTCGTAAAAAGCTCGCACGTCCGCCTGCCGCGCTTCGACCGTCCCCGCCGGCAGTTCCATGAGCTGCTGCACTTGATGCCAGCGCCATCCCACGACCGAGGGCAAGCCGGTGTAGATGCTGACCCGATTGCCCCAGGTGATGTATTCCACCGCGGCGTTCATCTCCATGAGGGTCGGCGAACCCGGAATGTTGTCTTGCATCCAGCGGATGAGCGCGTAATCGGGGGCGAGGGAGAGGGAAGCCCCGTTCTCATAATGCTGGACAAACGCCAGAGACGCCGCGCCATCGAGTGTGTGCGGCGCATCCTTCACCCAACGATCCTGGAGCTTCGCCGGAATGGCAAAGGCGGGATAAAGCGCGCTCAACACCAGCAGCAACAACAGCGCGCTGAGGATGACATCCCCTAACCACAGCCGTTTGCCGCTGACCCATGGGGCAAACCGCGTGTCGGCGGCATCCTTGCCGCTCCATAAAAACGTCCACACGCGCTCCTGAGCCACCGCCGCGGTGATGGCGAACAGCATCCACACCTGCATGTACGGCTTGAAGACCGTGTTCATGCGCCCCAGGTCGCCCTTGAGCACGAACATCTCCACTACCAGGGTGATTGTTAGAGCGGTTCCCACCCAGAACCAGAAGGTGCGCCACTGAGGTCGCTGCTCAGGCGCCAGGACCAACAACGCAGCCATCACGCCGAGCGGAACGACGATCCAGGCAATTTTCACACCCACAAACAGCAAGGTCAACGTGAGCAACAACACGCCGGCACCTACTACCAGGAATTCGGCGTGCAGCGATTCCCCCAGACGTCGGTGTAGCCGCTGTATCATCACCCGTCCCTGCGCGAGGGCGAGCACCAGCAGAGGCACCACGAATTGCCCATGGATGAGGAAGTATTCGCCCGGCAGGCTGCGGCGCCCCCGCCAGATTTCCACGGCGCCATACGCGGCCACGTAATTGGCACTGAAAGGCCGGAAGAGCAACGTCGAGAAAGCTCCTATCGCCACAGGAACGGCGAGCTGATAGAACGGGAATCGAGTTTCGGTTTTCTCTGAGGCGTCCGACGTCGTTCCCGGCGCCAGCAGCGGCAGCAATGACCCCGCGGCCATCAACAGCAAATAGGTCGGATAGTCCCAGGTATTGGTTGCCTGCAGCGCGCCGGCCGTGAGTCCGGCGAGGACGATGAGCGGCAACGACTGCCGGAAGAAGCGCCACGCGGCTAAATGCAGCGGGAGGGTGCGCGCGGGCCATTTCGGCGCGCGGCTCAGCCCCCATTGCAGGGCGATGCCCAACGCAACCTGCGTGAGGGGCAACGAGATCGCGTGCGCGTGCAGATCGCCGTAGAGGAAGGTGAAGAGCGGGAATTCGGTGATCGGCCCCGCGCCTTCACCCGGTCCCGCCGGCATGATGCGGGTCGCGTTCCAGTACCACCACTCCTGACGGAAGGGAAGCGTCTGCCCCTGCACCACGACTTTCCAGAAGCCTGCCGCCGCGGAGACCAGCAGCTGGTATCCCGGAATGAGGCTTGTGAATTGCACGTTCCCCACTTCAGCCAGGCCTTTCAGCAGCAACTGGATCTCCCCCAGGTTGCCGAGGAGCACCGTCAGGACTACTGCCCACAGCCCCGCGCGCCGGCCCCGTCGCGCCCCTTCTGGCGAGGCCCCCTCCCCTCCCGACGCGAGGTTGGCCGCGAGCGTGTAAGCGCCGACGCCCGTCATGGCGAACAGCGTCGGAATTGCCAGGTTGTAGGCCAGCGTCGGGACGATGCCCGTGGCTTTGATCACCGAGCCGATGAGTACGAAGCCGAAGTAGTAATAGTTCATTTCCGCGCCCGCAAACCAGGGATCATAGGGCGGGAACCAGCTCGATTTGATGACGGCGTTCAGGTAGGCCAGGTCCATGGGCTTTTCGCCGCCCGTCACGAGATGGTAAAAATCTGGATTGCCATAGCGGACCAACACCCAGCCCAGATACAGGACCGCGAAAACCAGCTCGATGCGCACGAGGTCGCGCCAGCGCTGCTGCAAAAAATCATGAATGGAGGGCCAATGTCTGCGAGTAAACCATGCGGTGGCCAGGGCCCACAACAGCGCCAGAGCCCACAGCAGCAGTTGCGTGTGTTGCACCACGCGCAGGGAGGCTAATAACCACGCCGGATAAGCCCATAGCAAGATGCCCAACATCCGTGCCAGGCCATACCCGCGATCGCGCAACGCGGGAAAGAGGACGATCATCCAGGGGAATGCCAGCCAGGCCAGCAGGGCGAGCATCAGCCACCAGAAAAATACTGCCAGCGCGGGATAGCGGTTCTGCACCGCCGCCCGGTCGAACATCTCCGACCATGTGCCGCCGCTTTCCTGGACCGCGCGCGTTTCCTCATCCATCAGCAGGGAGACGCCCTTCGTCGCCTGCTTAGGCGTCATCCAGATCGCTTTTTCGGTCAACGAGAGCGGCAGCAGTGCTTCGGCGCGTTCGCGCGAGTAAGCGTCGGTCTTGGCAAAAATCAGCACGCGCGGATGGTCGTAGACGCTGAACGCCTCCTCCGCCACGGGATAGGGAATCGAGCAGGAGCGCGCGGTCGTGTAGCGCGCGGCCGGGACCCCGAACGGCGCCTCCTGATCCTCGAACTGACATGCGCCCAACGCGGGGAATGAGACAAATTCCGCGACCGGCTCGAAGCCCAGACTGCCATCGAAGAGCGCCTGGTAGTACGCTACCGTGAGCGGATAGCGCTGCGGCAATCGCGCGATCGAGCCGTAAAGACGATTGCTGGAAAGGACGATGTAATCTACCTCTTCGAGCCAGGTGTGCAACAGTTCCCACTTGGCGGCGTCGTCGTTGTTGTAGAGCTGCATCGTCGAATCGCTGCTAGAGGATAGCCCTTTGTACCAGTCGTAGAACGGGTCCTTGCCGTCAATGCGCACCGGCATGGCGTCGTCCCAATGCTCATTGCCCAGCACCGACGTCCCCAAAGTGATCGGCGCCCCCCCTGTGAGGCGGAGGCGCACATAAGCGCGGGCGCCAGCCTGGAGCTGCAGCGGCGGCAGAGCCACCGTGAGCTTCGCAGGGGAGCTGCCATCCGCCTCAAGTGTGACTTCCTGCTGCGTGTGCACGGCGAGGAAGTCGGGGTCGGTCGCCAGCGTCACTTCGAGCCGCACGTCGCGCTGAGGATCGCTCAACTGGACTTTGTTGAGCGTGAGAGTATTGACGGTTCCGGCGACGTCCATGGTGAAGGGCAGCTGCAGTGGGCGCCCTTCCTGATAGAGGATGGCGTTTGGCTGCACCGGCACCTGGATCTGGAGGCCTTCCTGGGTGCGGACAGTCACGGCGGTGGGAATGTTTTCGAACATCCAGCGGGAAGCTTCCACGCGCGTGAAAGGCCGGACGTAAATCTGCATGAACGCCGCCGCCCAGACGAGAGTGCCGATCAGCACGCCCCATGGCGCCGCGCGGCAGAGCGCCAGCAAAGCGCGCTGCCAGCCATGCGTCGCCTTGGGCCAGGTCTGACGCGCCCAGGTTGCGAGGTGAATCAGTCCCCACGCGGCGAAAAGCGTGAATACCGGATAGAGCGGCAGCAGATAGCGCATGGATTTGACCCACTGCACTGCCTGGTAGAGGAAAAAGAGAGTGCCCCAGAGCCACGGTAAGGCCACGTCCAACCGTTTCTCGCGCCAGAAGGTCCGCAGCATGAATCCCCACCCGCCCCAGGCAGCCAGTCCCAGGGGCAATCCCAGCCCCCAGAAAACCATGTTGACCCAGGGGAAGACGATGGGCGTGCGCGCCGTCCATTGATGCCCCGGCGGCGAGTCAATTTCACCGCTCACCAGCTGCTGAATGTATTTCATCGTGTTGAGCCACGAAGGCGACAGGCGCACATTCCAGAAGCCCGGCCCACTGAAGGCGTAGGGTTGGGCGATGCGAAATGCCAGCGCGGCGAGCAGGCCCGATCCCACAACGAAGGCCAGCATGGTCATCGTGTCGGGTTGAAGCCGCAACCGCGCGCCGGAATCGGTCTTTTCCCAGCGCAGCAGGCCGGCGAGGCCCACTATCCCTGCGACGGGCCAGGTGCTGATCTTGCACGCTACTGCCAGCCCGGTCGTGATGCCGGCGAGAAGCAAGACCCATCGCCGGCGCGGAGCCATGGCCATCACGGCGAAAAAGAGAGTCCAGGTGACAAAAACCGCCGCGAAGCTATCCACCACGAAGAAATGGGCGTGCTGGATGGGCAACACGGCGAAGGCGTAGAGCGCGCCTGCCAGCAGCGCCGTGCTCTCGCTGAATAAGCGCCGCGCCAGCAGGACCAGCGCCACCAACGTCAGGAGGTCCGCAAGCGTCGAGAGGTAGCGTCCCACAAGGTGAACGCCGCCATAGCCGGTGTACTGGCCGGGATAGCAGGGCTGTTGAGCATCAAAGAGCAGGCCGCGGACCAGCGCGGGGAGCCACACCGGGGTCTCGCCGCAGGCGCGGTCCAGCCAGGAGCCGGCCGCGCGCGCGGCAAATAACGGCAAAGTGCCGTAAACGTAACCGCTAAAGCCCCGGTTTTCGGGATTCAGCGGGGAGGTGGAAGTGTCCCAGTACTGCGATAACGAGGGGGGAAAATCCAGCGCCGCCGTGACCATGGTCAGGTAGCGCTCATCAGGATGTAAATGGGTGCCCTCATCCCAATCGAGTTTGTAGATGCGTACCCACCCTGCAGCGCAAAGGATCAAGGCCAGCAGCAGAAGAAAGACGCTGTGTGTGATGGGACGTCGGGATTGCCGTTTAGGTTGCTGTTCTGATTGCATGGGAGCGATTGTAACGCGAAGAAGAGGAAAGACAAGCCACCGGGGGGTCTTCAGGCCACGAATGGCGGCAATTGGTGCCGGGGCAGAAAGAAATCAGCGGCACGCAGGCAATTTCGCATAGCCTTTTCTTTCTTCTTTGAAATATAGAATTTTTTTGAGGCTGAAGTTGTGTGGTGGTTTTGACTACGCGAAATGCAAATCCCCAAAAGTGGGGGCGTACCCACAACACGCCCTCACTTTCGATACACCATTGCATCAATCAATCAACAACGGACGCAACTCACGCATCGAGCCGCCAAAGGGACTCTCGCCCATCTGCGCCGACTCCAGAATCTCCAGGAGAATCTGCGCGCCCGTGCGTCCCGTCAGCGGACTGACCGCGATGCTCAAATCACGCCGAAAAGAGGGCGTCAAATCGTCGCCGGTGGCGTAGCGCACGAGCGCCAGCGCCTGCACGGCGTTGCTGATGGCGTAGCGCGGTTCAAGCCGCTCCAGATCCTCGAAGAAGAACGCGCAGCTCGTGTACATCCGCTGGCGGTGCAATTGCGCCGCCAGCAATGAGAGCAGTTGTTGCTGAGTCACTGTGGCCAGATGTCCCAGATGATAGTCCGCAAGAAACTGCTGTTCGGTTATCTTCCCCAGCACCACCTGGATGTAGGCATCGCGCACCGCCCACGGCGCCAAATCCCGAGAACGCAGGAGCGTCGCAAAGATCTCGTCAATGTCGTGGGCCAGGTTATCGAAAGCGCGTCGCAGGGCGCCTTTCCAGTAACCGACCCCGGCAGTGCAGGAACAACCGGTCGCCCAACGCCCCAAATTATGCGGACAACTCCAGGAGGAATTCTCCACGATCTCGACCTCAGTCATGGGGGGATGGTCGCGCAGGTACAGCCCCAACGTGGTGACCTCATAGGCGTCCTGCGGTGAAGGCGTCATCAACTCCGTCAACACCTCCACGCCATGCCGGTGATGATGACCGAAGGTCTCGCCATCCGTCGCCAGCAGGGTGAGCGTGCCGGGCTTCCGCCAGTGCAAGGTGGAATTGACCCACGCGCGCGCCTGCCTCACGGAAGGCATGTTGAAAGCAAAGGCGTTGGAAAGGCCGCGGTCACGCACAAAAACGGTGATGTAGCGGTCGCGCCCCAGGCGCACTTTGTACGGGCCGCTGCCCGCCGAAAGGTCACCGCGCACCTGTTCCTCAGAAAGGATCACAAATTGCAGCCCGGATTCCACGACGGCGTTCAAAGTGTCGTAGTCCACCGCCATTTCGGGCAACCACAGACCCTGGGGCTGATACCCAAAACGTGCGACGAAGCTGGCAATCCCCCAGCGGATTTGACAGCGCTTATCGCGCCCACGGGCCAGCGGCAGGATGGTGTGATGCACTGATTGGGCCAGGCCGTTGACGACGCCGTATTGCTGATAATAGGCCCGCACGTCATGGACGATGCGTTCATATACCGGCTGCGCATGTCGCTCCATCCAGCGCGCCAGGGTCCCGCCGAGGTTAAAACTGATGCGGCCAAAATTCCCCGTCTCGGCAATGGGTTGATAGCTTTCCGCCGTGACGCGCGCGTTCCAATTGGGATAAGGAGCGGCCTCGCGCTCCTCACGGTACACGCCGGTAAAGGGGTCTTCACGAGGGGGTTGATAAAAATGTCCGTGAACACAGAAAAACGGTTTGACATCACCCATGATTGGCCGTCCCAAATCGAAGTTGAAGATCGAAAAGCCTGGTCTGTAGTCCTGGATCGAAGAGCGTGGCGTGACTCAGTGTTGCGCCTGCGCGCGGCGGTAAAGATCCACGTAGGCCCGCGCGGACGCCGTCCATGAGAAATCGTGCTCCATCGCCCGACGCTGCAGCGCCTGCCATTGGACCGGATTGCGGTAGGCCGTCAACGCGCGTTGCAGGGCCTCCTCGAACGCCTCGACGGTGTAAGGCCGGAAGACGAAGCCGGCACCGCGCTTGGGCTGCGCCGTCGCATCTACCACCGTATCCGCGAGGACGCCGGTCGCTCGCACAACGGGGATCGCGCCGTAACGCAGCGCGATCATGTGTCCCAACCCTCCCGGCTCGTGACGGCTTGGCATGAGGAACAGGTCCACGCCGCCGTAAATGCGCCGCGCCAACCGCTCATCAAATTTGATAGAAACACGCACACGATCATGGAAACGCTGCTGCAACGCGCGGAAACGCTCCTCGTACTCCGCGTCGCCGGTGCCGAGCAACACGAATTGCACCTCCTGGCTGGAAAGCAACGCTTCTAGCGCAGGCAGCATGATGTCCAGCCCTTTGAGAGGGTCGAGCCGCGACACCACGCCCAAGAGGGGCGCATCCGCGTGCACGGGCAACCCCACCTCACGCTGCAAAGCGGCTTTGTTCACCGCACGCATCCGCAACGTGGCGGCGTTAAAGGATTGCGTCAACGCCGGATCCGTTTCGGGATTCCAGATCGTGGTGTCAATGCCGCTCAAAATGCCGAAAAGCCGATCCTGCCGCTCGCGCAACAGCGTCTCCAGGCCCATGCCGTGCTCCGGCGTGAGGATTTCGCGACTGTACGTCGGGCTGGCCGCGCTCAAGACGTCCGCGTGCGCGATGCCCTGCGCCATCCAGTTCACCTGTCCCGGCGGTTCGACCGGCAAGTGTTCCAGCTCCTGCATCTGCGCGAAGGTCAGAATCAGCCGCCCGCACAGTCCCTGATACGCCAGGTTGTGAATGGTGAAGAGCGTCGCCATGTCGCGGTAGAAGGGGTCGCGCTTGCCGTAGACATCGAGCCAGGCGACGACCGGCGCGGTGTGCCAGTCGTGAGCATGAATCACATCGGGCTTCCACCCCATCGTCTGCTCCATCATCTGCATCGTGGCAATCACAGCGCGCGAGAAGAACGTGAACCGCCGGGGATCGTCGTTAAAACCGTAGACTTTTTCGCGGGTAGACAGGTATTTCTCGTCCCAGATCATGTACACGGGCAAGGCATCAACCGCCGTCTCCAGCAGATGCACCTGCTCCATTCCCGGCCCAAGCGGCACGGCGATGGAATTGCCGACGCGCTGCAGGGCATACTCCTTGCCGACCGCGTTGCCGTACCGGGGCAACATCAGCCGCACATCCACATCCAGCCCCTGCAACGCCTTGGGTAAGGAACCCGCCACATCCGCCAGGCCGCCCACTTTGACAAACGGCGTCGCTTCCGCTGCAAGGAATAACACTTTGAGCTTCTTGTCGTTCATGATATGCACCTCGACTTCCTTCTCCAGGGAGACTCCAGGGAGACCGGTGAAATGCCGTCATGCTCTGGTAACGGCAGCACATCGAGATCGTGGCCTCAAGCAAGACCGAGGCTTATTTTCATTATAGTCGAGTTTGAAGAAACAGCAACGAAACCGCCGACAAAAAGTTTTCAGCGCTTTCTTCATGCTATATTCCATGCTATATTCCATGCTATAATGGAGACATAGAAACGCGTGAAGGTGCGAACGTGTCCACGTGCGAACGTGTGAACGTGAGTGATTCGCTTTTTCGCTTTTTCGCTTTCTCGCTTTCTCGCTTTTTCGCTGATTCGCTGACTGCTGACCGCTGATCTCTATTTTTGAAGGAGTCGCTATGACCGCAAAACCGAAGTACATCATTCTGCTCGGCCCGCCGGCTTCCGGCAAGGGCACCCAGGCCACGCTCGTCCGCGACATGCTCGCCCTGCCGCACGTCGCCAGCGGCGATCTCTTCCGCTATAACCTGCGCCATCAGACCGAGCTGGGCCTCAAAGCCAAGACCTACATGGATCGCGGGGAGCTCGTGCCAGATGACATCACCATCGCCATGGTGCTGGATCGGCTGGCGCAGCCCGACTGCGCGAAGGGCGCCCTGCTCGACGGCTTCCCGCGCACCATCGCGCAGGCCGAAGCCCTCGAGGCCGCGCTGGCCGAGAAGGGGCTGGGCATCAACCGCGTGCTCAACATCATCGTCCCCGACGAAGTACTGATTGCGCGCATCACCGGGCGACGGCTCTGTCGCACCTGCGGCGAACCCTATCACCTGCTCTTCAAAAAGCCCAAGGTGGAAGGCATCTGCGACATTGACGGCGGCGAGCTCTATCAGCGCGACGACGACACCGAAACGACGGCCCGCAATCGCCTGCAAGTCTACTGGAATCAGACCAGCCCGCTGGTGGATTACTACCGCGAGCGCGGGCTGCTGGTAGACATTGATGGCGACCGTCCCATCGAGGCCGTCACGCAGGCGCTGATCGCGGCAGTCGCCGATCTGTAACGCGCGGCCTGGAATCAGCCGGAGGGAGCGCGAGCTGGCAACCGCGCCGCGCTCTTCTCCAACGCTATATGCCCGTCAGGGGAGGCGTCAATGCTGGAAAAGGTGGATCTGGACCTGAAGCTGGAGAAAGCCGAATATCAGGCACTGGCTCCCGTCCTGCAACGGCGCCTCAGCGACCTGCAGAAGGCCTGCTGGCGCGCCGACGTTCCGACCCTCATCGTCTTCGAGGGATGGGACGCGGCGGGCAAGGGTTCCTCCGTGCAATTGCTGACGCGCCATCTCGACCCGCGAGGATTCACCCTCTACGCCATCCAGGCGGCCCGGCCCCATGAGCAACAAGTCCCCTGGCTCTGGCGCTTCTGGCAGCGGATTCCCGCCTACGGCGAGATCGCCATCTTCGACCGCAGCTGGTATGGACGGGTGCTCGTGGAGCGCGTGGAGGGCTTCACCCCCGAGGAGCACTGGCGCCGCGCCTATCGGGACATCGTCAACTTCGAGCGGGTGCTGGCGGACGACGGCGCCGTCATCGTGAAATTCTTCCTGCACATCAGCAAGGCGGAACAGGCGCGACGCTTTCGCCGCCTCGAGGCCGATCCCCGCACCAGCTGGCACGTCCAGCCTGAGGATTGGGAACATCACGCACACTACGACGACTACGTCATTGCCATCGAGGAAATGCTCGAGCGCACCGACACGGAATGGGGACCGTGGACGCTGGTCGAAGCGACCGACCGGCGTTGGACGCGCGCCCGTATCCTGACGACCCTCATCACGCGGCTGGAGGCGGCGCTGCAAAGCCGCGGCCTGCCCCTGCCGGCGAGGCCCGCACGTCCCGACAAATCCGCCAACACTTCCGCCCCTGTCCCGCCGCCGACGGCGGAGAGGGAAACCGCAGAACCGGAGACCGCAGAGCCGGAGACCGCAGAGCCGGAGGTGGACGATGCTCCCTGAAGTAGATCTCACGCAGAAGCTCGCCCCCGAAATCTACGCCGAGGCGCTGCCGCGCCTGCAGCGCCAGCTGCGCGCGCTCACCCGCGAGCTGTACGATCAGCGGCGCAGCCTCATCATCGTGATCGAAGGCTGGGAAGCGTCCGACAAGGGCGGCATCATTCAACGCCTCACCGCGGAGCTCGACCCGCGCGGCTACGAGGTGTTTCGGATTCTGCCCGCGACGGGGGAAGAACGCCGACGGCACTATCTCTGGCGCTTCTGGCAGCTGCTGCGCCCCGCCGACGAGAAGCAAGTGCTCGTTTTCGACCGCAGCTGGTACGGGCGCGTGCTCGGCGAGCGGGTTGAGGGGCTGTGCCCCGAAGAAGCGTGGAAACGCGCCTACCGCGAGATCAACGAATTCGAGGAGCAGCTGCTGGATTTTGGCATCCTGATCGCCAAATTCTTCATCCACATGAGCCGGGAGGAACAGCTGCGGCGGCTGGAGCGACGACGCGATCAGCCGGATGCGTTATGGCGGCTCACGGCGGAAGATTGGGCCGAAAACGCCGCCTGGGACGCCTGCGCCGAAGCGATCGAGGACATGTTGCTGCGCACCAGCACGGCCCTGTCGCCGTGGACCGTTGTCCCAGGCGACGACCGCCGCTTCGCGCGGGTGAAAGTGCTGGAGGAATTGACGCGCCTGTTGAGCCGGGAGCTGACCTATGCGCTCGTGACCGAAAAACCGCCCGCCCTCACGGAAAACACGACGGCATTGGGCAGCGTCAAGAAGAAGAAAAAGGGGAAAAAAGGCAAGAAAGCCCAGGGGGGCAAAAAGGGCCAAAGAGCCTGACCCCAGGCGCTCTTTACGGCAACGTCACCTCATCCAGATTGCGACCCTGCAACACCATCTGCGCGAAGATCTCCGGCAATCCCTGCTGGCGGATCGCGCGCGCGGCCCGCTCAACGTCATAGGCGACGCGGTAATGCCGCACCTCGAAGAGACCCCGTTTGAGCTTGAGGATCGCGTAGGAAGCTCGAGGGTCGCCGTCATCGGGACGCCCCACGCTGCCGGGATTGATGAACCACACGCCCTTCGCCCGGCGCACAAAGGGGCGGTGCGAGTGCGCACAGAGGACGAGGTCGTCCTTCACCAGCGCGGCGAGCTCCCGCAACCGGGCCTTGGGCGTCTCCGCGTCCAGCCCTTCCTCGATGGAAGCCGGGCTGCCGTGCACCAACAGGAGGTGCTGTCCCTTGACGCGCAGGCGCGCCTGTTGGGAAAGGGCGCGCAGATAGGCGCGACTCTCAGGGGAGAGCTGCTCATACGCCCAACGGAACGCCAGGAATCGGTCGGGATCCTTCACCCCCTCCCAATTGCTCGTCTGCTGCTCGAAATCCAGCACCTTGAGGTCATAGTTGCCCAGGATGCTGAGCGCTTCCGCTTCCCGCAGGGTACGCACGGCCTCTTCAGGGAAAGCGCCGAAGCCGACCACGTCTCCCAAATTCCACAGGGCATGGACCTGATGGCGCGCGGCGTGCGCCATGACGGCTCGCAGGGCGGGCAGATTTGCATGCACGTCGGCGATGACCGCGATCCGCACGGCCAGCTCCCGCTCCCGGTCAATCGGGACTGCTCAACAGCCCGCGATGCTCCAGCATCCACTGCTGGGAGTTGATCTCCGGCTCGCCCTCTGCCGGCGCGAGCCGCACGTAAGAGCCATCCGCTTGCAGCTGGCGGGCCTGCACGTTATCGCGCAGGTGAATGAAGAGCACGTGATCCCGCAAGCGCGCGCGGAGGACGGGGTCCTCGATGGGGAACAGCGTCTCCACGCGCCGATCGAGATTGCGCGGCATGAGGTCGGCGCTGCCGAGGAACAGCTCTTCGTCGCCGCCATTGCGGAAGTAATAGATCCGCGCATGTTCCAGGAAGCGGCCCACCACCGAGGTCACGGTGATGTTCTCGCTCACGCCGGGGACGTTGGGCCGCAGGCAGCAGATGCCGCGCACCTGCAAATCCACCTTGACCCCCGCCTGTGAGGCGCGATAGAGCGCCTGGATGCAGGCTTGATCCACCAGGGCGTTCATTTTGAAGGCCAGGTAGCCGTCGCCATGCTCAGCGTGCCGGGCGATTTCACGCTCGATGCGCGCGATGAGCTCCTCACGCAGCCGGCTGGGAGCAACCAGCAGCTTGCGATACGTGGTCTGACGGGAATACCCCGTCAGCGCGTTGAAGAATTCGGTCGCATCCGCGCCGAAATCGGGGTTGGTGGTGAAGAAGCCCAAATCGGCGTACACGCGCGACGTCACGGCGTTGTAGTTGCCGGTCGCCAGATGCACATAGCGTTGAATGGCATTCCCCTCCCGGCGGACGACGAGGCAGACCTTCGCATGAGTCTTGAAGCCCACCAGGCCATAAACGACATGGACGCCCGCCTCCTCGAGCTCTTCGGCCCAGTCAATGTTGTTTTCCTCATCGCCGCGCGCTTTGATCTCGACCAGGACTGCCACCTGCTTGCCGTTACGACACGCCGTCAGCAAGGCGTCCACCACCGGGGAGTTGTTGCCGGTACGATACAGCGTCTGCTTGATCGCCAGCACCTCGGGATCCACCGCCGCCTGCCGCAGAAAATCCACCACCGGGCTGAAGCTGTCATACGGATGATAGAGCAAGAATTCCTGCTTGCGGATCGCCTCGAAGATGTTGTTGGGCGGGCTGAGCTGCGGCGGGACCCAGGGCGCGAAGGGCGCGTCCTTCAGCTCCGGGCGTTCGATGCGGGTGAGGCTCATCAGGTCCTTCAATCCCAACGGCCCATCAATGAGATCCACCTGGAAGGGTTGCACGTCGAGATTCGCCGCCAGCCAATCGCGGATCCTGGCGGGCATGGTCTCGCCAATCTCCAGACGCACGACCGAGCCGAAGCGCCGCTGGGCCACGCTCTGGGTGATCGCCGCCAGCAAGTCCCCGGCCTGATCTTCCTCCACTTCGATGTCGGCGTCGCGCGTCACGCGGAAGGGATACGCCGCCACGACTTCCATCTCCGGAAACAGCAGGTCCAGGTTCGCCGCCACGATTTCTTCCAGCCAGACGAACCGGGTCGAAGTGCCGGTCGTAGTGAGGCCCAGCAGCTCGTAATGCTCCTCGGCCTCTTCCTCAGCCGGAATCGCCACGAGACGGGGCAGCACCTCGTCGGGGAGCTTCAGGCGCGCGTAGCGCTCGCCCTTGAAGGGATCGCGCACCACAACCGCCAGGTTGATGCTCAGGTTGGAGATGTGGGGGAACGGGTGTCCCGGATCCACTGCCAGCGGCGTGAGGATCGGCAGGATGAAGCGCTCGAAGTAGCGGCGCAGCAGCTTCCGTTGCTTGCCCTTGAGCTCGCTGTAGGAAAGGATCGTGATGTCGTGCTGTTTGAGTTTGGGCAGCACGTCGTAGCGCCAGCATTCCATGTGACGGGTGAGCTGGGAGCGCAATTCGCGGCGGATGGCGGCGAGCTGGTCGGCCGGCGACATGCCATCAGGCGGCGCCTCGACCGCCGTGCTGCGCAGCTGGCGCAACAGGCCGGAGACGCGAATCATGAAAAACTCGTCGAGGTTGTTGGCGTAGATGGCAAGGAACTTGACCCGCTCAAGGAGCGGATGGCGCTCGTCGAGGGCCTCCTCCAGCACCCGCTCGTTGAACTTCAGCCAGCTCAGTTCGCGGTTGATGAAGAGCCGGGGATCGTTGAGATCTACGGCAGGAATTGCGTCACGAAGTTCAGATTTTTTCTTGGTCATGTCTCAGCGTCGTTAGATCTGCCTGGGTTATTCAAGAAACATTTATCATAGACCTGCCAGGGGCCTCTCTCATTATAACCGAGATGCCGCGATTTGACGAGGGGATTTCCCGCAAATCCCCCTTGATCGCCGACGCCCCCTACCCCGCCAGAATCTCCTCCAGGTTGATGTCAGCCGTGGTCGCGTAGCGGAAATGCGCCCTGCCGACACGCTCCACCGGGCCGACGCCCACCGCCGTCATGCCGGCGGTCAACGCCGCCTCGACGCCGGATTCGGCGTCCTCGATGACGGCGCATTGTGTCACCGGCACGCCCACCAATCCCGCCGCATAGACGAAGACATCCGGCGCGGGCTTGGCGCGCACGACGCAGTAACCATCGGAGATGCCGTCGAAGAAGTCGGGAATCCCCAGGCGCGTGAGCACGGTCATGGTGTTGCGGCTCGCCGAACCGATGGCGATCTTCAAACCGTGCGCCTTGATCGCCTGCAACAGTTCCCGCGCGCCGGGCAGAAAATCCGCCGGCGTGATGGAATCCAGCATGGCGATGTAGTAAGCGTTCTTGCGTGCCATCATTTCCTGGATCTGCTCCTCGGTGTAGCGGGCGATGTGCTCGCCGAGGAGGATTTCCAGGGAGGCCCGCCGCGAGACGCCGCGCAACGCCTCGTTGGCCTGCCGGTCGAAGGGGACGCCCTCCTCATCGGCGAGGCGCTTCCAGGCGAGATAGTGATACTCGGCGGTGTCAGTGATCACGCCGTCGAGGTCGAGAATAATGGCTTTGAGGGTCATAGGGTCTCCAATTTTGGGTAATGGGTAATGGGTGATGGGTGATGGGTAATGGGTTATGGGTGATGGGTGATGGGGTTGCGGGACTCAGGTCAGGCGCAACCAGCGATAGCCGTAGCGCGGCAGGGTCAGGGAAGCGCCTTCCGCAGCGATGACGGGCAGGGTCTCATCGGTGAGCACGTCCACAGGCGTGCGCCCCGCGAACTCCGTCAGCGGCAGGGTAACCGTCACCGCGTCCGGCGCGAGGTTGTTCACCACGACAAAGGTCTCGTCCGCGTCCACCCGCGTGTAGGCCAGCACGGATTTAGGCTGCACGTCGAGCAGCCGCAATGTCCCCCGCCCAAAGGCGCGGTACTGCCGGCGCACCTTGAGCAGGTACCGCATCCGGTTCAGCAGCGAATGGGGATCGGCCTCCTGCGCGGCGACATTGACTTTCTGGTAACCGTAGACGGGATCGTCAATTACCGGCAGATAGAGCGCCCCGGCAGGCGCGTCCGAGAACCCCGCGTTGGGGCCCGCGTTCCACTGCATCGGCGTGCGGACGCCATCGCGGTCATGGAGCCAGATGTTGTCGCCCATGCCGATCTCGTCGCCGTAGTAGAGCACCGGCGAGCCGACGAAGGTGAGCAGGATGGAGTTGGCGACCTCGATGGCGGCGCGGTCATTGTTCAGCAGGGGTGCCAGACGGCGACGAATGCCCAGGTTCAGCCGCATCCGGGGTTCGGGCGCGTAGAAATCCCACATGAACTGCCGATCCTCCGGCGTCACCATCTCCAGCGTGAGCTCATCATGGCAGCGGAGGAAGGTTCCCCACTGACAGCCCTCCGGCAATTCCGGCGTCCGCGCCATGATCGCCTCAATGTCGCTGCGGTCCTGCTTCGCCAGCGCCATGAAAATGCGCGGCATGAGCGGGAAATGAAAATTCATGTGAAACTCGTCGCCATCGCCGAAGTATTCGATCACGTCTTCGGGCCACATGTTGGCCTCGGAGAGCAGGAAGGTGCCGGGGGCATAGGCGTCCACGAAAGCGCGCAGCCGCTTGCAATATGCATGGGTCTCCGGCAGATTCTCACAGCTCGTGCCTTCCCGCTCGAAGAGATAGGGCGGCGCGTCCACGCGGAAGCCATCCACGCCCAGGTCAATCCAATACTGGACCGTCTTGAGCATCGCGCGCTGCACTTCGGGATTGTCGTAATTCAAATCCGGTTGATGACTGAAGAACCGATGCCAGAAATACTGCCCGCGGACCGGGTCGAAGCTCCAGTTGGAAGGCTCCGTGTCGAGGAAGATGATCCGCACGCCGCGATATTTGTCGTCGGTGTCGCTCCAGACGTACCAATCGCGGTATTTCGCATGTTCCGGGTGTTGGGGATCGCGCGACGCCTGGAACCAGGGGTGTTGATCCGACGTGTGATTGATCACGAGTTCCACGAGCACGCGCAGGCCTCGCGCGTGCGCCGCTTCGAGCAGGGCCTTGAAATCCTCCAGGGCACCGAAATGGGGATGGATTTGCGTGTAATCGGCCACGTCGTAGCCGTCATCCCGCAGCGGCGAGGGGAAAATCGGCAGCATCCAGATGGTGTCCACTCCCAGGGCCTGCAGGTAGTCCAGCTTCGAGGTCAGGCCCGCCAGATCGCCTTTGCCGTCGCCGTTGCTGTCACAAAACGCGCGCACCTGCACTTCGTAGATCACCGCATCTTTGTACCAATCGGTTGTCATGGGTGGCTCCTTATAAACATGGTAATGGGTGAGGGGTAATGGGTAATGGGTAATGGATGAGGAGCGCCTCATCCATTGCCCATCTCGATGGCCTTGTAAATCTCCGCGCGATCCAGGTTGTCCGGCAGCGGGCCGATCCGGGCGAGCTTGCGCCCGACGATCTCGCGCGCGAACAGCACGCAGCGCTCCAGCGGATGGCCGTCGAGCAACGCCATCAGGAATCCCGCCCAGAAGGAATCGCCGGCCCCGGTCGCATCCACAACTTTGACCGGCTGAGCGGGGATGAAAGTCTGCTGTCCTTCCACGGAGAGGATCATCCCGGCCCCGCCCATGGTGAACACCACCACGCGCGGCCCCATCTCGTGGAACCGGGCAATGTAGTGTTCCGGCGACTGCCCCTCGCCGAAGAGCCGCCGGGCATCATCCAGCGAGGGCTTGGTGAGGGTCGTGTAGCCCATCATATGCCGGATCACCTCTCGAGCCTCGCGGGTGTCGGGCCAGATGCGCGGGCTGTAATTGGGGTCGAGGGAGATCAGTTTGCCCTGCTCCTGCGCCAGCATGAAAGCCTTCTCTACCGCCGAGCGGGCAGGCTCGCGCGACAGGGGCCACATGGAGGCGTGGACGACTTTGGCGCGCGCGATGGCCTCCTCGCTGATCTCGCGGGGTTCCAGGCGGAAGTCGGCGTCGCGGAACGGCTCGAAATCGGGCGTGCCCCTGGTGCGGGAAACGAAGATGATGCTCGTGCGCACGCGATGATCCATGACCATGTACTGAGTCTGCACGCCCGCGCGGCTCAGCTCTGCCTTGAGGAATTGCCCAAAGGCGTCAATGCCTGTCTTGGAGATGACCGCCGCCTGTCCGCCCAATTTAGCGACGTTGGCAGCGATGTTCGCAGGCGAGCCGCCGGCAAAACGCTGGAACGTCGTTGCTTCCAGCAGCGACTCCGTCTCCTCGACCGAGATGAAGTCAATCAACGTCTCACCGATGACCAGCAAATCCAAATCACCGCCGGGAATGGATAGGTTCATAGCCCCTCCTGCGAAAATAGAGATCAGCGGTCAGCCGTCAGCGAATCAGCGAAAAAGCAAGAAAGCGAGAAAGCGAGAAAAATCACTTGCGTGGCAAATGTAACGCAAACTTCAGTTTGTGCTCAGGCCGTCCCGGAATGAATTCCGGGTCTGCTACGTCAAGTTCGCTGAAGCGAGCTTTCCCAACAACGCGCTTCAGCGCGTTTGGCTCGTGTCAGGCTGGGGATTCCATCCCCAGCCGAACCGGCGTGCCGTCACAGCCTCTCACATTTTCATCCTTGGATGGTGTGCGCCAGCACATGGCGTCTCCTGCGAAAATAGAGAGCAATGAACCGTGAGAAGAGAGCCGCCACAGCTTCTGCTCACGGGTTATGGCTCATAGGGTAACTGTTCAGCTACTGACTGAAAGCGGTTGGCCCGTATCAGCCGACGAATGGCCGCAAGGCAGCCAGCAATTCCTCGTCCCCCGCCGCCGGATTGCGAAACCAGGCGGGAATGGGCAGCAGCTCCGCCGGTCGGCGCGCGGCGGGATCGGCGACGAGCTCCTCAATGACTCGAAGATACGCCTCTGCCGTGCGCTCCCAGGTGTAGCGGTCGAGCACCCGCTGCCGTCCGCGGCGGGCGAATTCGGCCCACGCCTCGTGATCCAGCACGAGGCGCTCCAGGCCGCGCGCGATGTCCGCCGGATCGGCAGGATCTACGAGCACGCCGTACTCCACACCGTCCTCGAAGAGGCTCTCGCTGGGACCGCCATTGCGCGTCACCACGAGGGGCAGGCCCGCCGCCGCCGCTTCCAGGGGCGCGAGGCCGAAAGGTTCATACAGCGCCGTCAGCGCGAAGAGGGAGCCGGGGCGCTGCGCCAGGAAGCGATACGCCGCCGCCAACGCCGGCTGCCCCTGGACGGCAAAGGCGCTCACTTTCCCCCACAGGGCGTGAGCTTCAATCACCTGCCGGATCTGCGCCAGCACCGCCCGTTCGCCCGCGCTGGCCTGGGAATCCTCCCGCAGGGGATTTTCCAGAGCGCCGGTGAAGATGACGAGATTCGCCGCCGCCTGCAACGCCGGCGATTGGGCATACGCCTGCACAAGCGCGAGGTGATTTTTCTTGGGATCGAGCCGGCTGGACGCGATGATCGCCGGCAACTCCCGCCGCCCCTCGGCGAGATCGCGCGCGAGCATGGCGCGCACGTGTCCCTGCACCATCGCCTCGCCGACATAACGCGCGTCCCGGCTGAACGTCAGCAGGTTGACCCCCGGCGGGATGACGACAAAACGCCGGTCATCGGTCACCTCCACGGCGCCGTGATAGGCGGGATGGCCATATTGCTCGAAGCGCTCCTGGCGCGTGCTGGTGATATTCACCGCCGAGCGGTTCATGCTCAGACGCTCCGCCGCAATCCGCCGCGAGAAAAAATACTGCGCGTCGAGCTGCGCCAGGTTATCCGCCGTCGGATGCAGCTTGTCGAGTTTCTGAGCACCGAGGGAATGTCCGGTGAAGGTGAAGGGGATGCCGGTTTCGGCCTCGATCAGCACGCCGCACAGGCCACCGTCGCCATAATGGGTGGTGATGGCGTCAGGACGCGGCCCACGGGTGTGAAAGAATTCCAACAGCCGCGGGACCCAATCCTGCACCAGATGGGGCCAGAGCAATTCCTTGCGCAGAAATTCGGGCGGACCGGCGGGCAGACGCACAATCCGCACCCGTTCGGATTCGGGATAGCGATCGAAGGGAGCGGCGAACTCCGCCCATGCCGGATCCTGGATCTGGCGGGTGAAGAGGTCCACCGTGTGCCCCTGCGCCGCCATGGCGAGCGCCAGCTGCTTCACGTAGACCAGCTGTCCCCCAAAATCAGGGTGCTCCGTCCAGTAGCTGTCTTTGGCGTCGAAATTGCCCTGCGGATTCAGAAATGCAATGTGCATACATCCCTCCTCAGCGAATCAGCGAATCACTGGCGGCATGGATGGCGCCCCAGATGGGAGAGGTCGCTCGCTAACCGCCGGGCCGGCGACCTCACCCATCCCATTCCGAGCGCAGTTGGGCCGCGAGGCGCTTGCCCGTAGGCGAGGCCGCGATGCCTCCCTGCGCCGTTTCCTTGAAACGCACGTCCAGAAGCCGGCCAACCTGCCCCATGGCGTCAATCACCTCGTCCGGCGGGATGACGCTCTCGACGCCCGCCAGCGCCAGGTCAGCGGCGAGCAACGCCTGCGCCGCGCCGCTGGCATTGCGCAGGATGCAGGGCACTTCCACCAGGCCGGCGACCGGGTCACAGACCAGTCCCAGCATGTTCTTGAGGGTGATTGCCAGGGCATGCGCCGATTGTCGCGGCGAGCCTCCCTGCAACTCCACCGCCGCGGCCGCCGCCATCGCTGCGGCGGCTCCCACTTCGGCCTGACAGCCTCCCTCCGCGCCGGAAAGCATGGCCCGCCAACCGATGACTACGCCGGAAGCGGCGGCGGTGATCAGCCCCTGCAGCACCGTCATCTCGGAAAGCCCCAGCCCCTCCTGCAAGGAAAACAACACGCCCGGCAGCACGCCCGAAGAGCCGGCCGTCGGCGCCGCTACGATGCAGCCCATCGCCGCGTTGACCTCGCCGACGGCGATGGCATAGAGCATGGCGCGGCTCAAAATCGGGCCGCTCGCGGGGGTGCGTCCCTCCTCCAGCCAGGCAGCCAGGCGCTGCGCGTCCCCGCCGGTCATCCCGCTGAGCGAGCGCCCCTGGCGTGTCGCCAGTCCCCGTGACACACTGTCGCGCATGATTGCCAGTCGTTGCTGGAATTGGGCGACAATAGCCTCGCGCGATTGCCCGCTCACCTGCGCCTCGACCTGAAGCGCCACCTCATGCAGGCTGCAGCTTTGCGCCTCGGCCTGCGCTACCCACTCGGCAATGGAAGTCAAAGGTTTCATAGGGCATCATCGTCAAAGACAACCCACAGATTGCACAGATTGACGCAGATTGTAAAAAGGAAAGAACTGGAACAAGCCTCCAGTATCCAGCATCAAGGTAACCGTTCAGCCACTAACTAAAAAACGCAAGATCTCCTGGCGACGGTTGAAGATTGAGAATCAACTTTTGCCCCCTATCCCCTTTCCGCCGCACTGGGCAAGGGGATACTTTTTTTGTGGGTTTTTTGCAGGCGGGCTGGGCCCGCCTGCAAAAAACCCAATTTTCTTTACCCCCTCCCCAGCGGCATCGCCGCTGGGGAGGGGGTTGGGGGGAGGGGAAATCTGAAAGCTACGGATTGCAAAGATCCATCAATTGCTGCCTGGCTACTTGAACCAGGCTGAACAGTTACACATCCAGTATCCAGCATCAGATGGGGAAAACAACTCAAGCGTCGGTGATGCGCGGGATATAACGCACCCAGCGCACCCACGGGAAAGTCGCCAGGCCTTTGGTCACGGCGGCGGGGACGGGATCATCCGTCTCGATAAGCATGATGGAATCGCCGCCCCGCTCTTTGCGTCCCACACTCAGAAAGGCCACGTTGATCTGATGCGCCGCGAGCCAGTTGGTCACCGCATTGATGGTGCCAGGGCGATCCTGCGAGACGATGAGGAGGGTGTGGTAGGTGCCGGAGAAATCCACCTCGTACTCATCCACGGTCGTGATCAGCACCAGGCCACCGCCGACCGAGGCGCCGGTCATGCTGCACTGTGTGGCGCCCGCCTCCAGGGTCATTCGCAAGGCGTTGGGATGGGCGCCAGGACCCAGATCGCAAGTCGCAAAGCGCACCTCCATCCCCGCCTGCCGCGCCAGCGCCAGGCTATCCCGAATGCGATCATCGGCGGTGGAGAAGCCGAGCAGGCCGGCGACGACCGCCCGGTCCGTGCCATGCCCCTTTCCCGTGAGCGCAAACGATCCATGCAGCTCGATCAACACCCGGTCAGGCTGCGTCCCCAGGATCGCGCGCGCGATCTGTCCCAGGCGCACGGCTCCCGCCGTGTGCGAGCTGGAAGGTCCGACCATCACCGGGCCGATGATGTCGAACAGCGAGGCAGGACGCGCGTCGCTCATCTACAACAGGGGGTCCAGCCAGGCCTCAATGTCGGCGAACACCTGCTCTTTGCCGATTTCGTTGAAGACTTCATGGCGGAAGCCGGGATATTCGTAGCGCGCCTTGCGATGAGCCGTGGCGTTCTCAAAGAAGATACGGCTTCCCTCCGGCGGGCAGATTTTGTCAGCGCCGCCCTGCACGATGCACAGCGGCAAATCCACAGGCCAACGCGGCGCGCCCGCCAACGTTGCCTTCATCGTGCGCTGTAACTCCGCCCCCAGACGCGGCGTGGCGATCCCGTGCACTAGCGGATCGTCGCGGTACGCCTGGACGACCGCTTCATCCCGCGAGAGCTCCTCCATGCTGAGGCCGGTCTTGACGGAGAGGCGGGGGGCGATGGCAGACAGGAGACGCGCCATCAAGAGCAAGAAAGGCGAAATATCGCCGCTCTGCGCCAGGGCCGGCGCGGACGAGATCAGCGCCGTGAGGCCCGCCCCGTAATGCAGCCCATAATCCAACACGATCAACCCGCCCATGCTGTGGCCGAGCAAAACCGTGGGGACACGGGGGTACTGACGCTCGATGAGCTGCACGAAAACTCGCACGTCCTCGCGGAAATCGTCCCAGCGTTTGATGTGACCTCGTGGGCCGGGTGACTTCCCGTGTCCGCGATGATCGAAGCCGTGGAGCGCGTAGCCTTTGGGGACAAACCAGGCGATGAGGTTGCCGTAGCGCCCGCTGTGCTCGCCAATCCCGTGCACAAAGAGGAGGTTGACTCGCGCCGGCCCCTCCGGCAGCCAGGATTGACGGTAGAGCTCTAACCCATCATGGGTGGTGAACTGCCCTTCCTCGTGTTGCATGAAAGCCTCCTTCAGCAAAGTTTACTTCTGAAAACGTTTCAGCGCCGCATTGATGGCGTCCAGATCAAAAGCCTCGGGATCAAATTCCGGCCCCACCCACTCCAAAAGCTCAAGACGCTGATCATAGCTCTCCTCTCGAGCCAACTCTTCCTCGTCTTCGTTCTCGTCCCCGCCAGGAGCCTGAATCTCCCCCCTGGCCACCATGGCGAGAATTTCGACGATCTCAGCATAGCCCCAGACGCCGCCACAATCCTCCGGCGGGCCGGCGCGTTTGCCCTTGAGGCAGACCGGGTAGGCGCCTGTCGGGTCGGCGGGAAGGATCTTTTCCACCTTGATGTCGTGCACCCAATCATCGCCGAAATCGTAGGTGTAGGTAAATTTCATCCCCTCTTGCAGATCCAGACGGTCGAGGCGCATCCGATTTTCATCGCGCATCTCCAGTTCCATCCGTGACTCGCGATCATCGGTAAACGACATGCCATTGATCTCGAACATGTGCAGGTGATAATCTTCCCAACCGAACAGCACCTGGATGATGTCGTGCAACTGCTTCAGGTTGATGTTCCCCCGCACCTGAACGCGCCGCCAAATCGGCGGATGCGTGTCGCGAATGCTAATGTGCAGCTGATAAATCGGACTGTCATTTGCCTTTGCCATCATTTCCTCCTCCGAAAATAGAGAGCAGTGAACCGTGAGAAGAGAGTCGTCATAGCCTCTGCTCACGGCTTATGGCTCACATGGTAACTGTTCAGCTACAAAAACAGAACCCGTGCTCAAGCGCCTACGTTCGCACGTTCGCACGTGGGCACGTCCCCACCTTCGCACGTTCATACGTTTCCACGCGCCCACCTATCCCGCCAACACCGCGCGCACGGCCTCCAACGCCTGATCTACAGCGTCGGCGTCAATCCAGTAGTGCGTCACCGCGCGGAAGCTGCGGGCATCGCGGGGGAGGATCAACACGCCCCGCTCCTTGAGCCCCGCGGCGACTTCATCCGCGGTCAACGTCACGCTGTCGGCCAGCCGAAAATAGACCATGTTGGTGTACACGGGTTGAACCTCAATGCCGGGAATGGTCGCCAGGCCCTCCGCGAGGCACTGCGCGCAGGCGTGATCCGCCTCAAGGCGCAGCGTCATGTCCTGGAGGGCGACGATTCCCGCCGCGGCCAGAATCCCCACCTGCCGCATGCCACCGCCGAGCACCTTGCGGTTACGGCGCGCTTCGGCGATGAAAGCAGCGCTGCCGCACAGCACCGACCCAACCGGCGCGCACAGGCCCTTGGAGAGGCAGAACGTCACCGAGTCCACACCCCGCACCAGCTCGCGGACGTCTACCTCCAGCGCCGCCGCCGCGTTGAAGATGCGCGCGCCATCTATGTGGACTTTCAGGCCGTGACGGCGCGCCAACGCTACGACCGCGGCGGTATATTCCGCCGTCAGCGGCGCGCCGAAGCAATTGTTGTGGGTGTTCTCCAGGCAAATGAGGCGCGTGCGAGGGAAATGGATGTTGTCGCCGCGAATGGCGCCTTCGATGTCCTCCGGGCGCAGCGTCCCATCGGGCTGATTAGGCAACGGATGGGGCATGATCCCGCCCAACGCTGCCATGCCGCCCTGCTCGTAGACAATCGTGTGCGACTTGTCCCCCAGGATCACTTCATCGCCCCGCCCGCAATGCGTCAGCAGCGCGACGAGGTTTCCCATCGTGCCGCTAGCGACAAAGAGGGCGGCTTCCGTGCCCAGGCGCTCGGCAGCCAACGCCTCGAGGCGCTGCACGGTAGGATCATCCCCCAACACGTCATCCCCCACCTCCGCGAGCGCCATGGCCTTCCACATTGCTGGCGTCGGATGGGTCACGGTGTCACTGCGCAGATCTACCACTTTCATGGGCAAGCTCCTCCTCAGCAAATAGAGATCAGTGAGTAAAGAGTTGTTGCAACCTCTGCTTACCCCTCACGACTCACATCTTCTTCCGCAGACCTCCCAACCCAGGGAAATTATAGTCCACAATCGGAGAATGGGCAATGCAGATTCGCCTCACGCCGGGCCCTTGCCCTTTGGCGCAAAAGGTGGCATGATAGAGACAGTGCATCCCATCTGCCTGTCATACTTTTCCCCGTCGAGCGTCTGTATGGATAGAAGGGTACCCTGACCGAGTGTGAAGATGTCCGATGATCTGACGGATTTCGCCGCCTTCTACGACGCCACGCTGCCGCAGGTCTACCGCTATGTGGCCTACCGCGTGGCGGATACGGCGACGGCGGAGGATCTCACCGCCGCGATCTTTGAAAGCGCGCTTCACGGCTGGCAACGGCGACGTAAGCCCGAGGCGCTCATGCCATGGCTCTTTCGCATCGCCCGCAACGCCGTCATCTCGCATTACCGGCGGGATGGGCGCCAGCAGCTGGCGCCCCTGGAGACCGCCGTCGCTCTTCCCGCCGATGCCGAGGACCCGGAACAGCGCCTGCTCGAAGCCGAGCAGCGCCAGCGTCTTCAGCAAGCGCTGCACAGGCTCAGTGACCGCGAACAGGATCTCATCGCGCTGAAATTCGGCAGCGGCCTGACCAATCGCGCCATCGCGCCGATCCTGGGTCTCAGCGAGAACCACGTCGCGGTGCTCCTGCACCGGGCCCTGAAAAAGGTTCAGGCGGCCCTGGCAGAAAAGCTGTGACGACTCACCAGTTTGGCTGGGGATGGAATCCCCAGCCTGACACAGGCAAACCGCGCTGAAGCGCGTTGTTGGGAAAGCTCGCTTCAGCGAACTTGACGTAGCAGACCTGGAATTCATTGCGGGGCGGCCTGATCGCAGCCTGGAGTTTGCGTTACATTTGCCACGCAAGTGATTTTTTTGCTGATTCGCTGACGGCTGACTCGCTGATCTCTATTTTCGAAGGAGACGCCATGTGCTGGCGCACATCATCCGAAAATGAAAATGTGAGGTGACTTTTAGCCTGGCACCAGGGTGCCAGACGGCGATGAAGGAACCTTTGTGGCCTGTAGCTTTTGCCCCACCCCCTGCCCCCTCCCCAACGGCGCAGACGCCGTTGGGGAGGGGGAGAAAAAAATTGGGGCTTTGCAGGCGGGCTACGCCCGCCTGCAAAGCCCCACAAAAAAAGTTCCCCTTCCCCCCCGCGCGGCGCGGGGGGAAGGGGCCAGGGGATAGGGGGAAAAAGTTGATACTCAATCTTCAAAGGTCGCCAGGAAATTTTTCCGTTTTTCAGTCAGTGGCGATACCTTTGTCACGCAAGTGATTTTCTCGCTTTTTCGCTTTCTCGCCTTTTCGCTGATTCGCTGACTGCTGACTCGCTGATCTCTATTTTCGAAGGAGACAATAAAATGACACGAGAGGAAGCGCGGGCACAGGAAATATCCCGACAGGTGGAGGCGCTCCTGAGCGAGCAGCAGAACGCAAGCGCCGATCCCTTGCTGGATACCGCCCGGTGGCTGGCAGAAAGCGCCCCCGTCGCGCCCTCGCCCGTCTTCACGCAGCAGCTGCGACAGCGTCTGTTACAGGCCGGCAACGCGCCGGCAGATCTAGCTCAAGAAAGGATGCCTCGTATGTGGAAACGCTTTGCGGCCGTCAGCATGGCGGCCTTAGTGATCCTGACCCTGGTGGGAGTGCTGTGGCCCCGCTCCCCGAGCGCGGAGCAAGTGCTGGCGCGCGCGGCGGAATCCACTGCCGTCCAACCGGGGCAGATCGGGTATCAGGTCTACACGAGTGAGGGGAATCTCTACCGGGTGTGGCAGCGTTTCGAGCTGGCGGCGGAAGACGACCTCGTCCCTGTCCCCGTCGAGAGAATGATGATTCGCTACGCGAAAGACGATCTGACATTCCAGCAGCCCCTCGAGTGGAGCTACAGCAGCCCCACCCGCTTTTGCTGGCTCACGGCGACCGGCGAACAAGATCCCGCAGCGGATGCGGAAGGTTGCCGCAAGACTGCTCCCGCCACAAGTCCCTCCTCCGCCGAGCCCGGCTACGCCGAGGCCATGGACCCCACCCTCCGGCAGCGGATCGCGGAGGAGTTGCGCGAAGCTCCCGACGCGCCCGACGCCCCGGCGCTGGAGACCATCCACGTGCAGATCAAACAGCTCCAAAGCAGCGCGGACGCGGTGAGCATCGCGCCGCTGGAGCTCGAGAATGGCCGCGTCTACGCCATCACCGGTAGCCAGGACGTCCCCTCCCCCGATGAGGAAACCGTCACGTATACCTTGTACGTTGACGCCAACACCTTCACGCCCACGGGTTTGCGCTACCTGATGAAAGAGAGCAGCGGCAAGAGCGCCACGTGGGAGGCGAGGGTGTTGGACTATCGTGTCTTCAACGCCGGAGAGCTGGAATTCAATCCCTTCGCGTGGCCTCCGGCGGAGCTACCCTGAGCCCTTCATGTCCATTTTGAAGCGCGTCCGGTGGGGGAAAATTCCCCAGCCGGATCGTTTTGTTTTCACTCGTCCGGGGCACGCCGGCAGGTCGCGATGACGGCTCCGTGATGTCAGTGCAGATTCATTTTTTGTTTACGGCCCGGAGTTCTTGACAGTGCCGGGAATGGGGCATACATATGGAAGAAAGTTACAATGTGAGGTCAGCATTGTGATTCTGTATCACTTGAGGGTGTGTGGAAAACTCCATCGCACCGTCAGCCGTGCGCAAGGGAATTCCCCATTAAGCCAGAATACCCTGAAGGGATAGATGCCTGATGTCTGAGTTAGCGGCGGCATGTTCCCAAATTGTGGCCGCGATCCGCCCCATCCTCGCCCACCGTTCGCCGATTCTGGTCGCCCTGGATGGGGGCAGCGGCGCGGGCAAGTCCACTTTGGCTGCCATGTTGGAGCAGGAAATTGAGTCTGTCGTGATCCCGCTCGATGATTTCTATTCCGCCTCCATTCCCGATGGGGAATGGGACGCACGTTCAATCCCGGAGAGAGCCAGGGACGTGTTTGATTGGGCAAGGCTGCGCACTGACGCCCTGGAACCTCTCCTCGCCGGCCGACCGGCGCGATGGTTTCCCTTTGACTTTGTCTCGGGAATGCGCCCGGATGGGACGTATGGACTAAGTCCCCACGCCATCGAAAAACAGCCGGCAAACGTGATCATTCTCGAAGGCGCCTATTCTTCAAATCCAGAGATTGCCGATTTGATTGATCTGGCCGTGCTGGTGGATGTCCCAGTCGCCGAACGGCATCAACGGCTAGACCGGCGCGAAAGCGATCAGCGCTTTCTAAAACGCTGGCACGCGCTCTGGGACGGCGTCGAAGACTACTACTTTTCAGAAGTCAGGCCAACATCAGCCTTTGATTTAGTCGTGCGAGGATGACGCCTTAAATCATCCAACGCCCGACGCTGGATGTCGCTGCCGGGCCTGTATCCGCCAGTTTTCCCCTCCCCACCCCGCTCAACCCTTCCGTTTCCACGCGCTCCGCGATGGAGCTTGGGTGACCTTCCCACCCGGCCTCACGGGTTAACCGCCATCGGTGACATCGTGCGCTTTGAACTGGCCCACGCGCCGACGGTGCGCGGCGTCCACGATGGGCGGGTCGCTTGCGGCGAGGGCGGCGGCATATTTCCATCGCAGAAAACTTGACTTCTAGAGAATTGTGTTCTATATTGAACAGTGAAATTGGTTCATGCTGGATTAAAAGAAACGGCGCTGGCAGGTTTCTCTGCCGTGGTGGGTGAGCAGATACCACTGGCAAAATAATACTTGAACCCTAATAATTGCAGATAAAATCATATTGGCGCTAGCGCCACGAACCGCGAAATGCGCGTCCGGCGGGGCTGCAAACCTTCCCACCAATCGGCCAGACGGCTCAAGTTCAAAGCCACTCCGTAAGGATATTTTGCAGGTGGGATTTGGCTTGGCCCCGATAGCGGGCACAAGGAGGGAGCCCTATGCCTCAAGCCAATCGCCGCTGGGAAAAGACCCTCAAACGGGCCGCCCTTGCCGCGCTCATGGATGCTGCATCCACCATCCCCGGCGTGAGCCCATTCCTGAAGGCCGCCGAAACTGTCCACCGGGAACTCACCGCCGCCGAGGTCTCCTGGCCCGAACAGGCCCGTCAGGCCGTGCAGGCCTTTGCGGAGGGTTACAGGGCCCTGCTGCGGGAGGAAGGCAACCCTGAAGTGGTCGAGCCGGCCCTGGCCGAGACCTTCTTCCTTCTGGACCGCTACGCCCTGACCCCCGACGCGCTGGCCCGGCAGAACCTGGATGCGGAAAGGGCCGCCCGTCAAACTATGCAGGCCGCCTCCTCCCGCCTGGAACTCCTCGACGAAGCCGGGCTATCCCTGGTGCAGCGCCTGTTGGGCACCTATTACCGGGTCCTGCTGGAACATCAGGAGGCCTGGGCACTGCCCGTCGCCCGGGAGACCCTGGCCCGCCTGGACGAAGCCCTGGCCCGGTGTGGCCTCTTGCTGGAGGCCGTGGCCGCCATCCCTGCTGCCATGGCCGACAAACTGGCCTACGCCCAGGCCTGGGACCACGCGCGCTGGCCCGTCTTGCCCTACCCCTACGAGACCCTCTACCCCGAAGTCCTGCGGGCCGAGTATCGCTTCATCCCCTACGAGGGGAGCACCTTCGAGGCGATGCGAGATGACCTGATAGCCTGGGCTCAGGAACTGGCCCGGACGGATCCACCCCTGGGTTTGCGGTTTTACGTGGGCCCCGGCGGCGCGGGCAAGACCCGCCTGGTCGTCGAGGCGGGGGAGCAGCTGCGAGAGCGGGGCTGGCTGGTGGCCTTCCTCGATCCAGGCGCTGACTGGCCCGCCCACGCCGACGCGCTGCTCAGGGCCGAACGGCCCACGCTGCTGGCCCTGGACTACGCCACGGCGATCCCCGGCGCCACCTCCGCGCTGATAGAGGCCATGGCCCGCGTCTCCCGGCGTCACCCCTTCGCCCTGGTGCTCCTGGATCGGGATGTCACCACCCCTCTGCGCGACCGCCTTGCCCCTGCCATGCGCCCCGGCGATAGGATATTGCGCCTGCCCGCCGTCGAGACGTGCCTCAGTCCCGTGGACGCACTGCAGCCCGACGAAGCGCAGGCCCTGTACGCCGCCGCTTTTGCGCGCCTGAAGCCCCTGGCCGAGCGGTCTCCCGACCGCCCTCCCCGTGTTGAGGCCCTGCCCGAACGCCCCCTGGAGGTCATCCTGCTGGCCTGGCTGGCCGCAGCGGGCGAGGGGCTGCCGGCCGACACCGCCGACCCACGCCACATCCTGGCCACGGTCTGGGGGCGGGAGAGGCGCCTCTGGAGGGAGCGCTGGCTGCGTGGGGAGAGCCTGCCCGAGCGCGCGCGCAGCGACCTGATCCCCCTCATCGAGCGCCTGCGGGCCCTGGCCTCCCTGGGGCTGGGCTGGCGGAACAGGGACCTGGCCGCCTTTCTGCAGGGCCGCGCCGACCTGTTCCCCATGCCCGCCACGCCGACGGGCCCCCTGCACCCGGTCTGGCTGGCCGAGGTGCTGGCGGACTTTCCCTGGCCGCGCACGGAGGCGAGCCTCATCCCGCCCGTGGCGCCGGACCCTCTGGCCGACTGGGTGATCAGGGAAGCCTTTACTGCCCAACCTCGCCTCATCGAGGCTCTCCTCCCATCCGGGCAGGCCGCAGCCGCCGACCCACAGAAGAGCGCCCTCCTCCCATCCGGGCAGGCCGCAGCCGCCGACCCACAGGAGAGCGCCCGGACCCTGGCCGAGGCGCTGCTGACCCTGGAGCGGGCGGCGGGGCGCTTCCCGGAACTGCAGGCGTTGAGCGTCCCCCTGGCTCGGACCTTTGCCGACTGGGCGAAGGCCGGCCCGCTCGAGGGGGAGGGGATGCGGACATTCCTGGACGGCCTCGCTGCCCGCCTCCCCGCCCCCGACCGCACCCTGGCCCTGCGGGCGGTGCAGGAGCCCCTCTACCGCCGCATGGCCGACCTGGCCCCGGACGAGGCCGGCCGGGCGTGGGCGCTGAACAACCTGGGCAATGCCCTCTCCGCTCTGGGGCGGCGGGAGGAGGCGCTGGCGGCGACGCAGGAGGCGGCCGACCTCTACCGCGGACTGGCGCAGGCCGATCCCCAGGCCTTCCTGCCCGACCTGGCGGGGAGCCTCAACAACCTGGGCAACCGCCTCTCCGCTCTGGGGCGGCGGGAGGAGGCGCTCATAGCGACCCATGAAGCAGTTACTATCCAACGGGAATTGGCCCATTCTAACCCTGATGCTTTCCTTCCCGGCTTAGCAAGGAACTTAAATGATCTAGCTGTATTTCTTGCTCACCTTGGGCAGCGGGAGGAGGCATTGGAGGTAATACAAGAAGCCGTTGCTATCCGTCGCCATCTCGCCCGGCTTTACCCCGAGAATTTTCTCCCTGCCTTGGCAGTGAGTCTTAACAATCTAGCTGTGTATCTTTCTGACTTTGGACGGCAGGAAGAGGCACTGGAGATAACACAAGAGGTCATTACTATCCGTCTTCAGTTGGCTCAAGCTTATCCTGAGAGATTCCTTCCAGCCCTGGCATTAGGCCTTAATAATTTGGCTACGAGGCTCTCCGAGGTAGGCCGGCGGGAAGAGGCTTTAGAGGCAATCCAGGAAGCAATTGATATCCGTCGTCAGTTAGCTCAGGCTTATCCGGAGAAATTCCTTCCAGCCCTGGCATTAAGCCTTAATAATTTGGCTACAAGGCTCTCCAAGATAGGCCGGCGGGAGGAGGCGCTGGCGGCGATACAGGAGGCGGTGTCCATCCGCCGCGGACTGGCGCAGGCCGCCCCCCAGGCCTTCCTGCCCGGCCTGGCGAGGAGCCTCAACAACCTGGGCAACCGCTTCTCAGATCTTGGGCGGCGGGAGGAGGCACTGGCAGCTCACGAGGAAGCGGTGCGCACGCTGGCCCCTTTCTTCCTGCGTCTTTCTGCCGTGTTCGCGGACCAGATGGAGACTATGGTCCGCAATTACCGGGACGCCTGCCAGGCCGCGGGCCGCGAGCCGGACGGGGAGTTACTGGCGCCGCTCAGGCGACGGTCACCTTGAAAGTGACCGTCGCCTGAGGTATAATAGCACTGGCGCAAGATGCCTTGACGTTAAGCACCATCAGTTGAGTACATCAGGGAAGTCCTCCTCGACCCGGGACTGCATATGCCATATCGGACGGGAACAGTCAAGTCGGAGAGACAGGTGAGATCAGCCTCCCGATCTGGAATAGCCGGGGCTTTGCCAGGAATCATGTTGTCCTCACCTGTCTCTCGGCCAAGAGCGACGGCCTGATCGAATCTTGAAAGAAAGGAGACGTGTACTGGCAGTCTGGTCGCTCTGACTACAGTATACAAGGTTATTATGAGCACGCTGCAAAAGGCACAAACTCTTTCCGAGGCCTACCGGCTCCTTGACCCCATGCGCCCGCTGGAAGGGGAATGGCTGGAGCATTTTTACGCTGAGCGCCCTGAAGCCGCCAGCATCCAGCCCCTCCTGGAAGAACTGCTTATGGATGACCGTGAGGATGACAAGACCATCTTCGCCGGTCATCGTGGGAGCGGTAAGACCACGGAACTGGCGCGCCTGGAATTGGAGAAGGAACTGGCTTCGTCTCATATCGTCGTACGGATGGACGTGGAGAGCCTGCTGAATCTGGGCGACGTGGACTATACCGACTTGCTGGTCGTTATGGGGTTGCAAATATTCCGTCATGCTTGTCGCACCGGCACCCGACTGAGCGAACAGAAATTGAATGACCTGCGCTTCTGGTACAAGACCCATATCCTGGAGGAAGAAGAACATCCGGTATTGGATGGAGAGGTAGAGGCGCAATTAAATGCGGGGATCGCTTCCATCACGGCCAAACTCCGCACAAATACCCCGCGCCGCCAACATGCTCGTGCAGAGACTCAGGCCAACCTCGCGGACCTTCTGGAACGTCTTAACGAGTTGCTGGGAGACGTCCGGCAAAAGACAAAGAAGCGTACATTGGTCATCGTGGATGGTCTGGATAAGATGTATGACCTCGGTCAGATACGCAACCTGTTCCTGCACGGGGCGAATGCACTGCTGGAGCCTCGCTGTCGGGTGATTTACACCGTCCCTATTGCGCTTTACCATACCAATGACTTTCAACAGGTGCGCCTCTCCTTCCCTCGCAACTTTGCTTTGCTCAACATCAAAGTGTGTGAACGGGACGGAAACCCCTGTCAAGATGGCCGCGCTACGCTGCAAGAAGTGCTGGAACGACGTATGAAGCCGGAATTACTGACTCCAGAAGCAACAGAATACCTGGTGGAACTGTCGGGCGGCTTGTTGAAAGAACTGATCACGCTGGCCCGTAGCAGTGTACTCAGGGCCCGCCGCCTGCGAGGAGAGGAAGGGCCTGTCCAGCGGGAAGATGTGGAATATGCCGCCCGTCAGGTTCGCAACACCTATCGGGGTCTTCTGACCGAGGACCAGTACCGCGAACTCTGGCACATTGCTCAGGGCGGGCAATTTGTCAACAGCCTTTTGGCTCAGGAATTGCTGCACAATCTGAGCCTCCTGGAATACAACGGAGAGGGAGCATGGTGGGCGATCCATCCCATCGTTCGTCCGCTGGTGGAGGAATGGGCTCGTGAACACGAAGGCGGATAATCCTCCGACCGTTCGGGAAGCAGGTCTGGACCTGGTGCTCCTGCAGGACGCGCTGGACCTGGCAGAGGGAGCAATTCTTCTCTTCGCTATCTGTGAGGAGGGAACATGGCGTCAACAGTTGATGCAGCGTCTGGAAGAGCACCAGAAAGCCCAGGAGCGAGAAATCATAAGGGTTGAACTTTCTCCAGAGTACCCCGACCTGATCGGTACCCTGTCGTCGTGGTACGACCTGATGTTTTCAACGGCCCCATCTTCTGCTGATTCAGTACTCCGAGATCAACCATTGTCCCCCGTTATTTTTGTAGACATTAACCGCCTGGACCGCGCTGGTTTAGACCTCTCTTATCTACCGCTCGATTTCCCCACGCGTCAGGAGGTGGAAGCGGCTCGGCTCGCCCTGCGCACGCTGAACATGCAGCGTGAGCCCCTCGCCCGTCTGGGCTCTCCCATCGTGTTCTGGCTCAGTCGGCTGACCCTGATGCAGGTTGTTCGGCATGCTGCCGATCTATTTGCCGCCCGGAGCGGGATTTTCTATCTGGAAATGCCGCAGCCACCCGCTGAATACGCCCGGATGGTGTCCATTCAGGCTGAAATGATGCATTTGCTGGACCGCACCAGCTGCACATTTCTGCCGCCGGAGGAACTGGCTCGGAGGACAGCGCTTTACGAAAAGCGGCTCGCCAGAGAGCAGTCTGCGGAAAAACCGTACTGGCCTGGTATTGCCTGGACGGCCCGGGAACTGGCGGACCTTTACCGCGAAATGGGAGACCTGGCGCGATCCGCCGAATACCGGAAACAGGCAGTAAAGGTTTACCGTCGCCTGACCGGAGAACACCCTGAAGATTTCTCCCCCCTTCTGGCTGTAACTCTGAGAGAACTGGGAGTTGCCCTCTCTGACCTGGGGCGGCGGGAGGAGGCGCTGGCGGCGACGCAGGAGGCGACCGACCTCTACCGGGAACTGGCCGAGGCCGCCCCCCAGGCCTTCCTGCCCGACCTGGCGACGAGCCTCAACAACCTGGGGGCGATGCTCTCCGCTCTGGGGCGGCGGGAGGAGGCGCTGGCGGCGACGCAGGAGGCGGCCGACCTCTACCGCGGACTGGCGCAGGCCGATCCCCAGGCCTTCCTGCCCGACTTGGCGGGGAGCCTCAACAACCTGGGCAACACCCTCTCCGCTCTGGGGCGGCGGGAGGAGGCGCTGGCGGCGACGCAGGAGGCGGTGTCCATCCGCCGCGGACTGGCGCAGGCCGCCCCCCAGGCCTTCCTGCCCGACCTGGCGGGGAGCCTCAACAACCTGGGCATGATGCTCTCCGCCCTGGGGCGGCGGGAGGAGGCGCTGGCGGCGATGCAGAAGGTGGTGTCCATCCGCCGCGGACTGGCCAAGGCCGCCCCCCAGGCCTTCCGGCCCGACCTGGCGATGAGCCTCAACAACCTGGGCAACACCCTCTCCGCTCTGGGGCGGCGGGAGGAGGCGCTGGCGGCGACGCAGGAGGCGGCCGACCTCTACCGGGAACTGGCCGAGGCCGCCCCCCAGGCCTTCCGGCCCGACCTGGCGAGGAGCCTCAACAACCTGGGCAACCGCCTCTCTGACCTGGGGCGGCGGGAGGAGGCGCTGGCGGCAACGCAGGAGGCGGTGTCCATCCGCCGGGAACTGGCCGAGGCCGCCCCCCAGACCTTCCGGCCCGACCTGGCGAGGAGCCTCAACAACCTGGGCAACCGCCTCTCTGACCTGGGGCGGCGGGAGGAGGCGCTGGCGGCTCACGAGGAAGCGGTGCGCACGCTGACCCCTTTCTTCCTGCGTCGTTCTGCCGTGTTTGCGGACTGGATGGAGACTATGGTCCGCAATTACCGGGACGCCTGCCAGGCCGCGGGCCGCGAGCCGGACGGGGAGTTGCTGGCGCCGCTCAGGTGACAGTCACCTTGAAGGTGACCGTCACCTCACCTCCCGTACCTGACGCGCTCGAGCCGGGCGCGCGGGAGGGGGTTCACCCGCAAGGCAGGCGGCCCGTCAGGGAGGAGGTCACTTCGCAGCCGCGCGCAGGTGGCCTCTTCCGTTGAGCGCCCCAACACCACAATTGCTCTGGAGTGTAGGAAAGATGATAGCAGCAGCCCAACTCGTCCCATACAGGACTTCTAGCGATGATTACGGTCTTACCGAGGATCTCAAGGCACAATTTGCCCGCCTGCGAGATGAACGCCATCCGCTATACTTGACCTCTGAGGAATTTGACAAGATCCTGCATTGGAAACTGGGGGGCAATATGGAAGACAACAAGAGAGACGTAGAGCAAATACAGAAGAGGTGATCCGGACAGTGACAGGTGCGGCGCTCTCGATAATCCATCCTGACGAAGATTATGAAACTGAGTTGCGATTAAACATTCTCTGCTCTATTCGTGGAGTAGGAGTTCCTGTAGCGTCGGCAATTCTGGCGCTGGTGTTTCCTGACAAATACGCTGTGATGATTTTCGAGGGTGGAGACAGATATTTGATGAAGAAAGAACGACTTTCTCGATTCCCGATTACAAAAGATACCTTCGGGAAATAAAACGATTAGCGGTTGAGTTAGGATGGCCTGTCCAAGAAGTAGACCTGGCCATTTGGGAGTATGACCGTGTGAATGGTAAAAAATTTGTCGCAAACACAGCGGCGGGCTAATACCTCGCTCCAGCCGAGGGCACTTCGATTGCAGCGGCGACGCAAATGCAGGAAGACGTTTTTGCGGTATCATTGGGTACACACAAGTTAAGCGGGACGCTTGAAGGCTTACGCGCGTGTAGCTGTGGCTACGATTGCCAGATCGTATTTTCGATCGAACGAAATCTCGCCGATGGCAGCGAAGTTGTCGTGTTGCTTGACCTCGGCACGCACGACGAGGTTTATTAGGGACATTTACTTCACGTGACGACTCGCAAGCGAGGAATGATCTCGCAACCCATACAACAAACCAGCCGCGGAAACTCTCCGCGGCTGGTTTTGTGCCGAAGGTGGGAGTCGAACCCACACGAGGGAACCCTCACTACGCCCTGAACGTAGCGCGTCTGCCAATTCCGCCACTTCGGCGCTTTATGACTTTATCATCTCGGGATGGCCTCCCGTCAATGGCAGTGATTGTACTGCAAGGACCAATTTTGTCAAGCCGCCGCTTAAGGTATAATGGGACTGCCGGACCGATATTTTCGTGCTCAGCGCCGACTCAAGGAGACGCCATGTGCCGGCGCACACCGGGCAAGCACAAAAATAACGTGTGAACGTGCGAAGGTGTGAACGTGCGGACGCAAGTGATTCGCTGACTCGCTTTTTCGCCTTTTCGCTTTTTCGCCTTTTCGCTTTTTCGCCTTTTCGCTTTTTCGCTGATTCGCTGACGGCTGACCCGCTGATCTCTATTTTCCGAGGAGGTCCCATGCCCACGTTGCTCGATGATTTACGCGATGCTATCCGGCTCATCGGCGCGCAGAATCTGCCCGCCGTGCTCACCTATCCCCTCCACAAGACCTGGGCCGAAGTGCGCGGCGGTCCCGCCGTGGCCCCGCACCTTCTGCACACCCATTCCATCTGGCCCCTCAGCTGGCAAAAACCCGGTCCAATCCAGGGATTTACGCCCCACGCGCGGGGTCTCACGCTGGAAACGGCGCATGGCAGCATCGAAATCACGTTGCTGGCAGCCGACGCCGTCCAGGTGCGCTATCTCCCGGCCCAACACCGCCCGGCGGCGCCCCTCCCTTACGCCCTCGCGCAGCCCCTCGACGCATGGCCCATCCCGCCCTTCGAGACTCTGCCGCAAGGCGATGCAGTTTTCCTGCTGACCGGCGAGCTGGCGATCGGCGCGCTGCTCAAATCGGGCGCGCTGCTCTTTGCCGACGCCACCGGCCGGCTCCTGCGCGCCGACATTGACATGGGCTGGGGACGCGACGGCGCCGTGCGGCACCGCACGCTCCTGCACGAGGACGAACGGCTCTTCGGCCTGGGGGAACGCGCCACGCCCTGGAACCGCCGCGGCGGGACGCACATTCTCTGGAATCAAGACCCGGCGGGGTACAAGGACGGCGACGACCCCATCAACCTGAACATCCCGGTCTATGTCAGCGTGCGCCCAGGCGACGGCCCCGCCTATCTGGTCTTCTACGAGAACACGCACTACGCCGAGTTCGATCTCGGCGCCGGTTCCCCTCAGGCGGCGGATCATCGCTTCGCGGGCGGCGAGCTGCGCTACGTCTTCATCGCCGGCGCCGTCCCCACCCTGCTCGAACGCTACACCGAACTCACCGGCAGGCATGCGCTCCCCCCGTTGTGGATGCTGGGCTATCAACAATCGCGCTGGTCCTACTACCCGGAGGCCCGCGTCCGCCAGCTGGCCCAGGATTTCCGTGAGCATGAGATCCCCTGCGATGCCATTCACCTCGACATTGATTACATGGATGGCTTCCGCGTTTTCACCTGGGATAAAAACCGCTTCCCCGATCTGCCGGCTCTCGCCGCTGACCTGCGCGCGCAGGGCATCAAGCTGATCACGATCGTGGATCCGGGGGTGAAGGCCGATCCCGCCTACGCGGTCTATCGCAGTGGGAAGGCCGGCGGGCATTTCTGCACCCTGCCTACCGGCGAAATCGTCCACGCGCCGGTCTGGCCGGGCAACTCCGCCTTCCCCGACTTCACGGATCCGCAGGCCCGCGCCTGGTGGGGCGAGCAGTATCGCCCGCTGGTCGAGGCCGGCGTTGCAGGATTCTGGAACGACATGAACGAGCCGGCGACGTTCTCGCCTGCGGGGCCCACTACCCTTCCCGCGACCACCCGTCACAGCCTGGAAGGGCGCGGCGGCGATCACCGCGAGGCGCACAATCTCTACGGGATGTTGATGGCGCGCGCGAGCGCCGAGGGCGTGCTCGCGTTGCGCCCCGACCTGCGCCCCGTCGTCATCACCCGCGCCGGATGGGCAGGCGTACAGCGATACGCCACGTCCTGGACCGGCGATAACCAGAGTACGTGGGAATCGCTGCGATTGACGCTGCCCTTAGTGCTGGGATTGGGGCTTTCGGGCGTGGGCTTTACCGGCCCGGACATCGGCGGCTTCGCCGGGGCGGCGGATGGCGAACTGTTCACGCGCTGGCTGCAACAGGCGACGTTCATGCCCTTCTACCGCGCGCACACCAGCGCCGGCACCCCCGATCAGGAGCCGTGGAGCTACGGCGAGCCGTATCTCAGCATCAACCGCCGCTTCATCCAGCTGCGGTATGAGCTGCTGCCCTATCTCTACACCGCGGTGTGGCAGATGGCCACTCGCGGCTGGCCCATGGTGCGGCCCCTCGGCTGGCTGGATCGTGCGCTGTGGGACGTGGATGATGCCTTCCTGTGTGGGGATGCGCTCTTCGTCGCGCCGGTCATGGAGCCGGGCGCCTCCAGCCGCAAGGTCCGGCTTCCTGCAGGGACGTGGTACGAGTTCTGGACCAATCAACGCTGCCGGGGCGGGGAAGCGCTCACCGTCTACGCGCCCTTGGAGACGATGCCGCTCTTCGTGCGCGAGGGGACCGTGCTGCCGCTCGGCGAGATCGGCCCCAGCGTCGAGCAACGCCCCGACCGGTTCCTGCGCCTGCACCTCTATCCGCTCACCGAAACGGGTGAGGCGACGTCCTGGCTCTACGAGGATGCCGGCGAGGGATTCGGCTATCAGCAAGGCGAGCGGCGCGTCAGTCGCTTCGTCATGCAGCGGGATGACACGCACCTGCACGTCGCCTGGGAACGTGAGGGGACGTTCGAGCCGCCTTACGTCCACATTGCCCTCACCCTCAACGGCCTGCGACGCGCGCCCCAGGAAGTCCGCGCCGACGGCGACGTTTACCCGATCGTGGTCAGCGATCCCGTCCAGCGGACCGTGCTGCTGAGCGTCCCGCCGTTCACCGAGCTGGACGTGCAACTCTGAGGGCATGGCAGCGCGGGGTCCTTTTCCACAAGGTCTTCTTCTGCGAAACCATCCAACCACTCATCACAACGGAGGCATTGCACCATGAGCGAAGAACAAACCGACTACGAGCGCGAGACCTGGAGCTATCACGGCTATCACCTGGACCGAGGCAACTTCACCACCGCAATGGTGCATTACTACCGCGCCGAGGTGACACGCTGCAATACCTGGCGCAACCGGCTCGATACCACCACCAACTGGGCCGTCGTCACGACGGCAGCGGCGCTGACGTTCACCTTCAGCTCGCCGCAAAACCCTCACATCGTCATGTTGTTGGTCATCGCCCTGACGCTGGTGTTCCTGTGGATGGAGGCACGGCGTTACAGCTACTACTCACTCTGGTATCACCGCGTGCGGCTGCTGGAAACGGAATTCTTCGCCAAGATGCTGGCGCCGCCCTTCCGGCCCGCGGATGACTGGGGCGACGCCATGGCCGAAACGTTGATGAATCCCGTGTTCCCCACCTCACGCTTTGAGGCGATGGGCGTTCGTTATCGGCGCAATTACGTCTGGCTGATCACCCTGAGCGTTCTCAGCTGGTTTATCAAGCTGTGGATCCATCCTGAACCCGCAGCCTCATTCAAAGTGATGTCGGCGCGGGCAACAATCGGCTTCAACATCCCCGGCCCCTGGATCATCGCCGCCGTGGTGGCAGTCTACCTGTCGCTCACGGCGATGATGATCGCAGTGAATATTCAGGAACGGCGGGCAACGGCAGAGCTCAGAAAGGAAGAATTCCACGGTCGGCGGATGTTCCCCAGCCTGAGACCCCAGCCCCAGCTCGCCATCATCATCACCCAACAACGGGTGGCCCTGTCGCAGCGCATCATGCATGAATTAGAGCGCGGGGTGACGGCGCTCTCAGGCAAGGGCATGTATTCCGGCGAAGATCGCGATGTCCTGCTGTGCGCCCTCACCGGCGTGCAGCTCAAGCATCTGCGCGACATCGTGAGCGAAGTAGATCCCCAGGCTTTCGTTGTAGTGACCCAAGCCAGCAGCGTCCGCGGGCGTGGGTTCCATCCCCCAAGTTGAGAGCCGATTCAAGGAACTTTCTGTGCGCCCAAGGCGTCTTTACGAGTAGCTGCTTTTCAGGAGGAAACATGAGCGAACAACCGACCCCTGTCGAGAAAAAGTCATTATTCAGCCTGCTGGCAGGCATCTTCGTGCGTCCGGGCGCGACTTTCACGCATTTGCGGGAACATCAGTCGCACAGCTGGTGGCTGCCGGCAATTCTCATCATAATCTGCACATGGCTGCCCCTTCTGGCCACCAATGCTGTCGCCAATCGCAGCGCCGGGCCAACGCTGAACGGCGGGATGGCGTCAGAAAGCCCCGCCATGATCGGCAAGGGCGGCGGGATCATCGTTGAAGGCAACCTGCCGGTTGAGGAGCCGACAGGTTCCTCAGCCATGGACATCCTCAAAACTGTTGGGACGATCGTCAGCCAACCGCTGACCTGGTTGCTGTGGGGCGGCGCGCTCTACCTTGCCAGCGTGTTTCTGGGACGCAGCAGTGGGTTCAAGCCGATGTTCCAGCTCGCTGTGTGGGCGTGGCTCCCTTACGCCGTGCGCGGCCTGGTGCAGACGGTTTACATCTGGATCACGGGGCAGGAAATCATCAACAAAGGCTTCGCAGGTTATGTGATTGACAACAGCACGTCGCAGATCATCACCCCCGGGCCAGAAAAACTGGCGCTGGCGAGCATCCTGGGGCGGATTGATGTGTTCATGGTGTGGAATCTGGCATTGCTCGTCATCGGGTTGATGGCTTTCACGAAGCTGCCGCGCCGCAAGGCCATCACCGCCATTGCAGTCATCTGGCTGGTGTTCGCGCTCCTCAGCGTCGTGCCGGCCATCCTCGGCGGCATGTTCAGCTCGCTGACGATGTAAGCGACAAATCTGTCTTTTCAGGAAAGAGACATGAGTGAGGGCATCATTCGCATCACCGGCTTGACGCGCTATTTCAAGATGGGCGAGCAAGTCGTGCACGCCCTGGATGGGGTAGATTTGACCGTCATGCGAGGAGAACTATTGACGATCATGGGGCCCTCCGGTTCGGGCAAGTCCACGCTCCTCTACCTCATCGGTGGGTTGGACCGTCCGACGAGCGGCGAGATGTGGGTCAATCAGCGGGAAATCACCCAGCTGGACGAAAATGATCTCGCCGGCTACCGGGGCAAGGAAGTGGGCTTCATCTTCCAGGCCTTTCACCTGGTGCCGACCATGACGGCGCTGCAAAACGTCGAATTTCCCCTGGTTTTCAGCGGCGTGCCGACGCAACAACGGCGCAAACAGGCGCTGGCGCTGCTGGAACGTGTAGGGTTGGGCGACCGCACCGGGCACAAGCCCACCGAGCTTTCCGGCGGGCAGCAGCAGCGCGTCGCCATCGCCCGCGCGCTTGCCAATGATCCCGCCATCATTCTGGCAGACGAGCCGACGGGCAACCTGGACACCCAGACGGGACGCGAGGTCATGGCACTGCTGGGGCAACTCAACCGCCAGGAAGGACGCACCATCGTCATCGTGACCCACGATCCTGCCATCAGCGCCTACGCCACACGCACCATCCATCTGCTGGACGGAAAAATCGTCAACGGCGGATGAGCATGTGAATCGTGAGCTGTGACTGCGACGACGACTCTCTTCTCACTGCTCTCTATTTTCCGAGGAGTTGACATGTTCCTGCGGCACACCACCGCAAATGAAAACAACGTGGGCACGTGGGCACCTGCGCACGTGAGCACGGGTTTTATTTTCCGAGGAGGACGAAAACCATCATGAGCCGTAACAGCATCAAATTCAGCCTGGTCCTGGCCATGGTAGCAGCAGTGTTCCTGTTGCTGGCAGCAACCGTGAGCGCCCAAAGCCCGCTCTTCATCATCGAGCCGACGACGCTCTCTACCGAAACGGGCGGGACTCTCAGCATTTACGCCACCGGCAGCGCCGGAGCGACCTTCACTACGACGACGACCGTTCGCCTGGTGGGCTACGGGATTCTCAGCACGCGCTATGTGAATCCGCAAGCCCTGCAAGCGATCGTCCCCGCTGGATTGAAGGCCGGAGCCTACAAGCTCGTCGCGCTCGACCCCTTCGGGAACGAGAGGGAGCTGGGGACCGTGCAGCTGTTCGCGCCGCCCCCGCCGCCCGCTACCCCCGCTCCCGTCGAGCCGCCCGCTCCCGGTCAACCGCTGCTCACCGTCCGCAATTACCGCATCGAGCCGGCACAGGTGAAACCGGGGCAGGAATTCAAGGTCTACATCGAAGTCTACAACAACGGCAGCCGCGCCGCCGAGAACACCATGGTCATCTTCCCCGGCGGGACCTTCTTGCCCGTGGGCGAGAACGGCCACGTTTTCTGGCAGACGCCGATCAACGCGACCTTCATCGCCTCTCAAACGATGCGGGTTCCGACCAGTGCGAGCAACGGCGTCCAGAGCCTGCAGGTGAACCTTTCCGCCAACGATTTCTCCGGCGCGCATTATGAATTTCCGCAGACGCTGGCGGTCGAAGTCATCGGCGCATCCAGTGGCAGCGGGGCGCCGACTGGCAAGCCCGAAGTCCTCATCGAGGATGTCCACACCACGCCGGCGATCATCGCCCCGGGGACACCCTTCACGTTGACCATGGTGCTGGCCAACCGCGGCAGTCGCACCGCCATCAATCTCAAGGCCGTGGGGGATGCCAGCATGGTCATTCCGGCGCACGGCGGCGGCGTGGCGACGTGGGACACTCTGCGCATCAATCAGACCGCGACGTTGACGCTGCCTTTGCTGCTCAAACCCAGCAAGGAAGGCGGACGGCTAGGTCTGCCGATCGCGCTGGCCTACAGCGATTACAACGGCGGCAGCTACAGTGGGCAACAAACCGTGGGCATTGACGTGGACACGAGCCTGGCCAACCGCCCGCAGCTGCTGATTGATGGCTATCGCACGCTGCCGGAGAAGATCTCGCCCGGCGACAGCTTCACGCTGACGCTGGACGTGGTGAACGTGGGTGGTGGCGATGCGCAGCGGCTGACCCTGGCGCTGGGGGGCGAGGACGGGGAAAACCTCGGCGCCTTCGTCCCCATCGAGGGCAGCAACGTCAGCTTCATCCCCCACATCGCGGCGAGCGGTCATGCCAGCGTCGCCATGCGTCTGATGGTCGCCGGCAATGCCGAAACCCGCGCGCACAACCTTCCCGTGGCGCTGGCCTACGACATCAGCGGGGGCACCCGCGAGAAGGGCACGCAGCGGGTAAGCCTGCTGGTGCAACGGCGTCCCGCTTTCAAAATCAGCTTCTACCGTCCCGTCGAAGGGACGGCGATGGCAGGGCAGCCTTTCCAACTGCCCATCGAGCTGGTGAACGCCAGCAGCTTCCGCTTCACCATTTCGGAGCTGCGCGCCTCTGGCGAGGGACTGGAATTCATGGGAGAGAGCAGCACGTATGTCGGGCCGCTGGATCCGGGCGGCTCCTGGACGCTGGATGCGATTGCCATGCAGATGGAGGCGGGAACGGCTAAAGTCGTAGTGAGCGTGAGCTATGTGGACGACCTCAACCAGACACAGACGTACAGCGACACGCTCACCGTTGAGGTACTGGAAAACTTCTTCCCCTCCGAAGGCGTCCCCGGCGAGTCAGAGTCCCCCGTCGAAGAGCCGTTGAGCTTCTGGGGGCAGGTGGGACGTTTCTTCAAGGCGTTGTTTGGCCTGGGGAGCTAAGAGGGTGAGAACGCGAGATCTGCTGCGACTGGTGTGGAGCAATCTACGGCGCATGAAAGCGCGTGTGGCGATGACGGCCATCGGCGTCATCATCGGCACGGCAGCCGTCGTTGTGCTGGTCTCGCTCGGCGCCGGCCTGCAGAAACAGGCGACGGCCAATCTCTACAACATGGGCGGACTCGATGAGCTCATGGTGCGCGTCGGCTACATGGAGATGCCGGCCGCTACGGGAGGGAGCGCCGGACAGGCAGTTTCCCCGCCGGTCCTCAACGCCGCCAAAATAGAAGAGATCCGCGGCATGGAAGGCGTCATCGCAGCAACGCCGCTGTTAGACGTCTACATGCAGGGGCCGCTGCGACTCAATCGGCAGGACGGCTGGGCCCAGATGTACGGCGTGGAGATGGAGGACTTCGCCAGGATCGCCGCCCTCGACCGCGGGACGCTGGATCTGTATCGAGGGCAAATCGTCATCGGTTCGATGGTGCCGGCGAACTTCATCCCGTGGGAAGAATTCCAGGCAGCGGAGCAGGCCGGGCTGGAACCGCCGGAGCCCCCGGAGCTGCTGAATCAGACCCTGCAAATGGTGAAGTTTACCTACGACCCGGTGACCTACATGCAGAGCGAGAGCATTGTCGCCCGCTTGCAAGTCGTAGGGGTGCTGAAAAAACAGGGGTATCTCTATGACTACAGCATCTTCCTGCCCCTCAAAGAGGCGCTGCGGCTCAATCAACGCCTGATGGAAGGGCAACAGGGAGTCTCCAATCCCGATAAAGACGGCTACGGGCAGGTATTGGTGAAGGTCTCCCATCCCAGTCTCTCCCCGACGATCGAGCAAACGCTCAAGGATCAGGGATTCTGGGTCGAATCGGCCCGAACGCAAATCGAAAGCCTCAACAACTTCTTTGCCATCGTGCAAGCCATTCTGGGGGGGATCGGCGCCGTGGCGCTGCTGGTGGCAGCATTCGGCATCGCCAATACGATGACGATGGCCATCTACGAACGGACGCGGGAAATCGGCCTGATGAAGGCCATCGGCGCGACCAACCAGGACGTGATGTCGGTTTTCCTGGCGGAAGCGGGAAGCATTGGCCTGTTAGGAGGAATCGGCGGTGTAGGCCTGGCAGTGGCCCTGAATACCGTCATCAATGTCGTGGGCAGCTCCCTGCTGGCAGAAAGCGGCGGCATTTTCGGCGGCATGAGCGGCGAAACGGCGACGACACTGACGGCGATGCCGCTCTGGCTTCCTATCTTTGCCGTGGTCTTCGCCATTCTCATCGGCGTGGCCTCGGGGATCTATCCCGCCATCCGCGCGGCAGCGCTCAGTCCCATCCAGGCGCTCAAATACGAGTAGCCCGCGCCGACGTCTCTCCCTCCCAGGTAAAGTTTTTGCGCGCAGGTGCAGCCTGCGCGCAAAAACGTCAAAGCCTCCATCCTTCCAGGCGCCCCTCACAATCAGCCTTGCAATCCAATGGCTTTTCTGTGCAGACGGGCCTTGTCTGTAAATTTATGGTATAATCCAGCCAGAGCATCAGCGCAGATGCAGATTTCCATGCAGCAGAGACACAAGCATGTTATTCGAGGAGCTGGAGCTACACCCTCGCATCCTTGCCGGCCTGGGGCCGTTGCTGGATGCCCCCCTCACACCGGTGCAAGAGCAGGCGTTGCCCGCCATTCTGGAGGGGAACGACGTGCTGATACTGGCACCGCCCGGCGATGATCTGACGCTGACTTTCGTGTTGCCCATCCTCCAACACGCGCTCTTGGGGCCGCGGGGACGGGTGCCGGCCGGGGTCCTCGCTCCCACCCAGGAACTTGCCGACGCCATCCTCGCAGAAATCCAGCGGTTAGGACGCCATACACGCGCACGCAGCCTGGGACTGTGCAGTGGTTCAATTCCCGCGCAGCTGGAGGCCCTGCGCGAGGGCGTCGAGATTGTCGTCGGCTGTCCGGCGCGGGTTGTGGAACACCTCAATCGCGGCAGTCTCGATCTCTCACACACGGGCCTGCTGGCGCTGGAAGACGTGGATCGCCTCTGTGACATGGGCTTCCTGGCGGAGGTATCACGGATCCTGAAAGCGACCCCGCCAGAACGTCAGACCGTGATGACCGCCACTACCGATAACGAGGAAGTGCGACGGCTCGCCCAAACATTGCTCCGTACCCCCGTGATCCTCCAAATCGGCGAAGTAGCCGCAGCTCCGCGCGTCGCACATCATCTCTACCAGGTAGAGCTAGGATCGAAGACTGAGGCTTTGCTCACGCTGTTGGACCTGGAAGAGCTACCGGCCAAAGGGTTGCTGGTGTTTTGTGGGACGCGCTTCCGCGCCAGGCGCCTCGGTGAAAGACTGAGGCATTCGGGGTATGCCACCGCGATCCTGACAGATGAGCTCTCTCCCAAACGCCGCGAGCTCGCGATCGAGAGCTTCCGTCAGGGCGTTTGCGGCATCATGGTCACCACAGACGCCGCTGCGCAGGGTCTCAACGTGACCGGCGTCACCCATGTCCTCAATTTCGACATGCCCCCGGACGTGCCCACCTACTTGCATCGCAGCGGGCGAACCGCCTACGACCCCTCCAGATCCACGGTGGTGAACCTCGTCACGCCAGAGGACGCCGGGATTCTCGAAATCCTCACGCTGGAGTTGGAGCAGCCGCTGCAACGCCGCCCCCTCCCCCTGACTCTCACTTAGAGTCCGCGCTCAGACCGCTTACCATGAGCGGGGCAAGCGTCCCTGCTCAAACCATCATTCCCCCTTGCGGGGCATCTCGCGGCTGGCGACGACGTTGATGTCCTCGCCCAAAACATTCTCCAGCACCACCTGATTCATGTGCACCGGGGCTTCGAGCTCGACCTCGCGGAGCTGCGCGAGCAACTCGAAGATGCGCGGCTTGGGGACGGGCTTTTCGGTATACACGGGCACCAACGGATGGACGCCGCCCCGCACCCGCACCGTGCTGGCCACCATCCGGCGCGGATCGGTGAGCTCGCGCTGCACGTACTCCGGGCCCCGCTTGCACGAGTTCCCCTCCACGCTGAGGACGGTCGTCCCCTCGCGGGTCACTTCCAACGTACACCCCATCGGGCAGGTGATGCAGATCATTTTTTCGGTGATAGGCATAGGAGCTACTCCTGTTACAGGGTAATGGGTGATGGGTGATGGGTATGTTATCTGCTTACGCAGCGCGCAGTACGCAGCACGCAGTTACGCCTTACGCAGCACGCATCATTTCGGCACGACGCTGATCTTCAATTCCTTCGCCTTCCGCACGGCGTCGTAATCCTTCCCCTTGAGCGTGAGGCTGACCATTTCGCCGGGACGAGCATAGCGCTCGGCCTTTTTGGCGATGAGCGTCTCGCCATCGGTCACCTGCACGGTGACGGGCTGTTCGAGAGGACGGGTGACCCGCATTTGCAGCATGATGGATTCCTGGGTAAGCGTCTCCGGGTCCAGGCGCTGTGGCACGACATAGCGCACGTTGTCGCCCGCACGCACAGGCACGTACGCCGGCTCCAGATTGCAACAGCCGGTCACGACCATGGCCGCACGCTTGCCGGCGGTCCGTCCGGCCTGCGTGACCCAATCTACCAAATCGTAGACGTGAACGACATTCCCGGCGGCAAAGATACCCGGCACACTGGTGAGGAACCCATCGTCCACATACGGCCCCGCCGTGACAGGGTCGAGCGCCACTCCCGCCTTTTGCGAGAGCTCGTTTTCAGGGATCAGGCCAACCGACAGCAACAGCGTGTCGCAGGGAATGAATTCTTCCGTTCCGGGGATGAACTGCCATTTGTCGTCCACCGCGACCGCCTCCACCGCCTCCACGCGATTCTTGCCGATGATGCGTTTGACGGTGTGCGACAGGTGCAGCGGGATGTCGAAATCGAGCAGGCATTGGACGTAGTTGCGGCTCAGGCCGGTGAGGTAGGGCATCACTTCGAGCACGCCCTCGACCTTCGCGCCCTCGAAGGTGAGCCGCCGCGCCATGATCATGCCGATGTCGCCGGAGCCGAGGATGACGAATTGCTTGCCGGGCATGTAACCTTCGACATTGACCCAACGCTGCGCCGTCCCCGCGGTGAAGACGCCCGCCGGACGCGGGCCGGGGATGCGGATCTGCGCGCGGGTGCGCTCGCGGCAGCCCATCGAGAGCACAATTGCCTTCGCGCTGAGCTCCTTGAAGCCCGTGCGTGCTCCCGTCGTGTACACCCGGCGGTCCGGCGTCACCTCCAGCACGATGGTATCGAGCAAATACTCGATGCCGATAGTCTGCGCCTCGTTGACAAACCGCTGAGCGTAGCTGGGACCGGGCAGGTCTTCCTTGAACGTCTCCACGCCAAAGCCGTTGTGGATGCACTGGAGCAGGATCCCGCCGAGTTCCAGGTCGCGATCAATCAGCAACACATCGTCCGCGCCGTGCTTTTTGGCCTCGATAGCGGCGGCCAGTCCCCCCGGCCCCGCGCCGATGACGATGACATCGTAGTGGGATTTGAGTGTGTGGGCCATAACGTTTACCTTTCGTAGAGGGGTAATGGATGGGTGATAGAATCTTCAGCAATCCGAGGGTCAAAAGTGATGTGCTCAAGGTCTAGCAATCGTTCCTTTTTCCTCTAATATCTTTTTTCAACATACTGCACGCCGGGCACGTTCTGGAAATGCGCATCTTGTGTCCATAACGTGGCATGATACGCATACGCTGTAGCTAAAATCACACTATCCGCCAGCGGCAACGAGAAATCCTGCGATAATCTAGCGGCGTTCAAAGCCAGCGTTGCGTCCAGGTCTACTACCTGCCCTTGCATCATCAAAGCCACGGCTTTCAGCGCGGCATCTTCATCACGTTGCTGATAAACGCGCTTGAATACCTCATACAATGTGATCACAGGCACGATCAAGTGTGCGGTGGACTCGATAGCCTCAGCGAAAAAATCTGCATTGGCATCATCAGCAAAGTATTCCAGCCAACCTGAAGAATCCACCACATTCATCATAGGGAGCGATCCGGTTCACATTCAATACTCGTGTCTATCCCCTTCAGGAACCCCCGCATGGTTTGAATGGGCTGTAGCGGGATCAGTTCAATGCGATCCTGGTACTGAATGACCTGAACTTTATGACCAGGCTTAATTCCCAATGCCCGGCGTATTTTCATGGGGATGACCACCTGATACTTAGGCGAAACCGTTACCATTTCCATACAGAACTCCTATTGTTCGCGATATCGTCATACACTTTCATTCTACATGATATTCGTCTTATATACAAGAGATCTCTCATGCTGCGTAAAATTTCATGCAAAGGTGAATTTTTACGCAGCCCGCAATACACATTACGCCGTTTCTTTCGTCTGGCGGAATAAGAACTCCGAACCGGGGCCTTTCTTGCTGATCTCCAGGGGATCTTTCCCCAGCTCGCGCGCGAGGATGTCAACGACGCGGGGCATGTCAAAGCCGCCGAGACAGCGCCCGGTGCCCAGCCAGGTGCGCCGCTTGATGGCGTCATAGGTCGTGGCGGGGATGGGTGCATGGATTTCAGCGACGATCTCGCCCTCCGTGACGGTCTCGCAGCGACAGATCACCCGGCCGTAGCGAGGGTCTTGCGCCACGAGCGCCGCCTGCTCCGCCCGCGTGAGATGCCGGAAGACGGGACGGTCCGGGCGGAGGGGATTCCAGTCCGTTTTCTCGCGTAGCTCCTCGCCCGCGCCGCGCAACAGCTCCACCACACGTCCGGCAATGGCCGGGGCAGCGGTCAACGCGGGGGATTCCATCCCGCCGAGGTTGACGAAGCCCGCCACTTCTGCCGGGATCTCGATGATAAAATCGTGGGCGTAGTCCACGGCGGGATTAGCGCAGGGCGCGTTGCCGGCAGGCCGCAATCCCGCGAAAACGGCGATGATGTCACGCTGCTTGAGGCCCGGCACCAGCTTCAAGCCGCCAGCCCAGACCTCCGCCATGCCCTGCGGGGTCACGTCCACGTCCGTCTTGTCTTCGACGTTCTCGGCGTTCGGTCCGACGAGCGTGTTGCCGTGCAGGGTCATCGTCACCAAAATGCCTTTGCTGATGGCAGTAGGCACCGGGAACAGCACGTTGTTGAGCTGCAGCTGATTGCGGTCCATGACGAAGTACTCGCCGCGCCGGGGGGTGATCTTGAACTCCGGGCGGACGCCGGCCTTATGCATCACCTCGTCGGCGAACAGTCCGGCGGCATTGATGACCCAGCGGGCGTAAAAGTCTCCAGCGGAGGTGTGAACGCCGATGATTTTAGATTTTGGATTTTGGATTTTGGACTCGCCGACGCGCTCACTCGCCTTTTCACCTTCCCAGATGAAATCCAGGAACTCCGTGTTCAGCCGCAACTCCACGCCGTTCAGCACGGCATTCTCGGCGGCGGCGACGGTGGCCCCCCACGGATCTACAATCCCGCCGGTAGGGACGTGCAACGCGCCACTCACCGCCGGGTTGATCTGCGGTTCGCGCTGACGCATGGCCTCGCCGCTGAGGATTGTGGCAGGGACGCCATTCTGCCGCGCGCGATCCAGCAGCTGCTCCAGTTTGGCAAATTCCTCCGGGCCGATGGCGACCACATACGCACCCGTGCGCTTGAAAGCGAAGTGCAGTTCCTCGGAAAGCGAGTCCCACAGCGGGTTAGCTTTCACGTTCATCTCCGCTTTGAGCGAGCCGGGGACGGCGTCATGCCCGGCGTGGATGAGGGCAGAGTTCGCGGCCGTGGCACCAACGCCGATGTCGCTCGCCTTCTCGAGCCACAGAATGCGCACGTCGTAGCGCGCCAGGGTGCGGGCGATCATCGCGCCTACAATCCCCGCGCCGATGATGATGATGTCATAGGGTTGTGGCATGAAATCCTCCTGAAAATATGCAAATCTCAAACCCAAATGCCGAAAAGTGTAAGACAAGAAGATGAGCTTCAAAGCCCACTAAAGGCCATGACCCGGTCGTCAAAAGGATCAGATCATCCAGGGTGGCGCCTACGGCTGTCTAATCCATACAAGAGCCTCAATCTGGCTACTCTTCCACCCAATCGAACGTCCGCTCCACCGCCTTCTTCCACCCGGCGTAGAGCGCCTCTTTCCGCGCCGCCTCCATCCCCGGCTGGAAGATGTGATCCACGCCCCAGTTCTGCCGCAACTCCTCAGTGTCCTTCCAGAAACCCACCGCCAGCCCGGCGGCATAGGCCGCGCCGAGCGCCGTCGTCTCGGTGACGATGGGCCGCACGACCGGCACGCCCAGAATATCCGCCTGGAACTGCATGAGCAGCGCGTTGGCGACCATTCCCCCATCCACTTTGAGGGCGGTGAGCGCCACACCGGAGTCCTTCTCCATCGCCTCCAACACGTCGCGGGTCTGATAGGCAGTCGCCTCGAGCGCGGCGCGGCAGATATGATGCTTGTTGATGTAGCGCGTCAGTCCCACCATGACGCCCCGGGCGTCACTGCGCCAATACGGAGCGAAGAGGCCGGAAAAGGCCGGGACGATGTACATCCCGCCGGCGTCCTCGACTTCCCGCGCCAACCCTTCGATTTGAGGCGCGCGGTCGAAGAAGCCGAGGTTATCCCGCAGCCATTGCACCAGCGCGCCGGTGATCGCAATGGAACCTTCCAGCGCATAAACGGCGGGCGCATCGCCGAACTTATACCCCAACGTGGTGAGCAAACCGCTCTTCGAGGGCACGATCTCCGTGCCCGTGTTGAGCAGCATGAAACAGCCCGTTCCGTAGGTATTCTTCGCCTCGCCGGGACTGAAACACGTCTGCCCCACGAGCGCCGCCTGCTGATCGCCCAGGTCGCCGGTGACAGGGATCGCCTCGCCGAAGGGGCCATCCTTGAGCGTGAAGCCATACGGGCGCGGCGCGCTGGAGGGTCGGATTTCCGGCAGCATCGAGGCGGGAATCCCCAACGTCTTGAGAATCTCCGCGTCCCACTGCAGCGTGGGAAGATCCATGAGCAGCGTGCGGCTGGCGTTGGTGACGTCGGTGATATGCACACCTCCCCGTGCGCCGCCGGTGAGCTGCCAGATCACCCACGTGTCGGTCGTGCCGAAGAGCGCGTCGCCCCGCGCAGCGGCTTCCGCCACCGCGGGGACATGCTCCAGCAGCCACTTGATCTTCGGCCCGGAGAAGTAGGTCGCCAGCGGCAGGCCCACTTTCGCGCGGAAACGATCTTGCCCCAGGTCGCTCTCCCGCGCCAGTGCATCGCAGAGGCCCTTCGTGCGTGTGTCCTGCCAGACGATGGCGTTGTACAGCGGCTCGCCCGTGCGCCGATCCCACACCACCGTCGTCTCGCGCTGATTGGTGATACCGACGGCCGCAATCGCGCCGGTAGGGATGTTGCCCTGTGTGAGCGCCTGCCGGATCACTTTTTGCGTCTTCTCCCAGATTTCGGCAGGATCGTGCTCCACCCATCCAGGCTGCGGATAGAGCTGCGCATGTTCCTCGTAGGCCCAGATGACCGGCCTGCCGTCATGGTTAAAAAGGATACAGCGTGTGCCGGTAGTGCCCTGATCAATGGCTGCAATGTATTGGTCCATGTTACCTCCTGGAGCGTGCACAAGGTGGGCTCTGGTTCAGGTGTCTGACTATTGCCGGAAAGCGGGGATGCCCTCTAACGGCGCCGGCTTCTCTGTTACCGTCGCGCCGGCCTGGAACGCCACATCATCAATGAAGAAACTGCTGGGCAGCAGGGAATACTCCTTCCAGCCAGTGCGCCCCGCCTCAAAGTCGCCATTCACCAACGGGGAAAGCGGCATCTCGGCGTAAGACCTCAACACCAGCGGCAGAAAGACGTAGCTCGTCACATTCACCGAACACGATGCCGACCAGGGACTATTGCCGCCCGCCGCGAGGGCGCGCACGCGATAGTACCAGGTCCCGCCGGGCATGTCTACCGCGTTGTACTGTTGCAGCGTACCTTCGTACACCATCTTCGGCTGCTCAAAATAGAGCGAGGCGCTCTCTTCCAGGCGATACGCCGTCGCGCCGGTCACCGCACTCCAGGACACGGCATAGGCGCCGTCGCCATCGGGATTGCTGATGGCGTTCAATGTCGGCGCGCTCAAGGACGAAGCCGCCACCGTCGTTGAAACGGCGTTGCTAGAGCCGCTCTGCAGCTCCCCCGCCAGGCTAAACACACGATAGTACCACGTCCCGCCCGGCTGTCCCGTCACCTGATACTGCGACGTCGCGCCAGAGTAGCGGGTCGCGGGTGAGGAGAAGCTGGCGTTGTCATCCTCCTGCAGTTTATAGCCCGTCACCCCGGCCACATCGCTCCAGTTCACCAGATAGGTGTCTGCCTGCGTCGGATTGGTGATGGTCGCCAGCACAGGCGGTTGGAGCGACACCTGCGTGGAGACGACGTTGCTCCAGTCACTCTGAACGCCGCCAGCCGTGGCGCGCACGCGGTAATACCAGGTTCCCACCGCCTGCCCTGAGATGGCGGTTTGCGTGGCCGCGCCAGAGTAGCGGGTCGCGGGCGAGGAGAAGCCGGCGTTGTCATCCTCCTGCAGCGTATAGCCCGTCGCCCCACTCACCGCCGACCAGCTTACCGAATAAGCGCCATCATTCTCCGGATTGCTGATGGCAGACAGCGTCGGCGCAGACAAGACGACGCTCTGCAACGCCGCCAGCGGAGCGATGCGGCCATAGCCGTAATTCTGATCCCATCCCGCGGGCCCCAGATCCACGGCCGTATTCTGGATCACCTGCTGCACTTGCGCGGGCGTCAGGCCCGGCGCCGCCGACCAGATCAACGCCGCCAGCCCGGAGACATAGGGCGTCGCCATCGAGGTGCCCTGCAAGTAGCCGTAGTCCTTGATAGTCAAGGTGACATTGTAGGTAGGCATGGTGCTGTAAATACCACCGGTGATATCGTTAGTGTATATCGCCCCACCAGGAGCAGCAATATCACAGTGAGCGCCGTACTGCGAGTAGTAAGCATAGCCATCGGAGCGATTCGTGGCCGCGACCGCCATCACGTTGTTGTACGCCGCCGGATACGAGGTGGGATTCGCCTCGGAACAACCGTTGCCAGCCGTCCGACAGTTCCCCATCGCGGCAATGACCAGGCTGCCCGCGTTGGTAGCCGCGGTGACGGCATTCTGCATACTTACAGAGTAGCTCGGCCCCCCGAGGCTCAGATTGAGCACTTTCGCGCCATGGGTAGAGGCCCAATTGATAGCGCTGACGATGTTGGAATTCGTGCCGCTGCCGCTGGCATCCAGCACACGCAGCGGCATAATGCGCGCGTTCCAGGACATCCCCGCGACGCCCACGCCGTTGTTCGTCAGCGCGGCGGCAATGCCAGCAACGTGCGTCCCGTGCCCGTTGAGATCATGGGGCGTGGTGTCACCCTCCACAAAGTCATAGCCGGCGACGATCTTCTCCTTCAGATCGGGATGCATCTCATCAATGCCGGTGTCAATCACGGCAATGATCACCGCGTCGCTGCCGGTCGTGATGTCCCAAGCCGCCGCCGATTGCAGCCGCTCTGTGTGCGCCCACTGATTGCTATACTGCGGGTCGTTCGGCGCGCCGAAAGCCCGGTAGATGTAATCCGGCTCGGCGTAGTCCACCCGTGGATCGGCGTTGAGCTGTTTCATCAAGGCCAGTTCCTGCCCCACTGGAACCTGCAACAGTTGCACCGGGCTGGCATAGAGATGGGAGACGTAGGTCATGCCGTACTCGGTCAGCACCTTCGCGGTCGTGGCCGTCACCATGTTTTCCTTGAACTTCACGAGGAGCCGGCCGGGGACAAAATCCCCTGCCAGCGCGGATTGCGTCAACGCCGGCTCAGCCTGCTGTCCCCGCGCGACCGCTCCCCCTGGCAGCCACAATCCCGTCATGAGCACGACCCACAATATGACGCGACCCATCTTCTTCATTTTCTTAGACCTTTCTGTCGCACAAGACTTCAAGAACGCCCCGGCATGCCTGACTTCAACCAGCGGGCAGCACTTGCCACGGCCCTGCAATCAGAGTCCACAGGTCCGGGCTGCCACAGAAAATTCTACACCAACACCGCCACGACGATCATCACGGCGCCGCACGCCAGCAGCAGCAGGCCCGACACGAGCTCGGTGTGATAGCCGATGGGCCTGCCGCGATCAAGCGCTGCTTGCTGCGGCCCCAGCGGATTGTATGTCACCTTCACCTCGCCGCCGACCGGATACGCAGCGAGGATGGCTTCAGCCTCTGCCGCCGTCGCATAGGATCGCGGCGGCCTGAAAGCCAATTTCTGCCCCGTCAACGGCTGACCGGCGACCTCATACTGGTAGGTGATGAGCGGTGTGTAGCGCACGCTGGCATTTTGCCCGGGTCGCGGCTGATACCGCTGCACACTTGCCGCAAGGACTTTTCCGCGGACCGCAGGCCAGCATCCCACCGTTTCATGACGGCGCCGTTCCACCAACGCCGAGACGATGAAGACTGTCCCCAACAGCACTGTCCCGATGCCAAAAACCAGCAGGAAATTCATGCGCGCCTCCTTGGGAACCGACGAAAAAGCGAAAACGCGAGAAAGCAGCCCTTCGGCTTCGCTCTCAGTATACAACGACTGGGCTCTCAGTCAAAAGGCGCGCACGCACGCACCGGCCACTTAGTAACAAATGCCTCCGACTTCCGTGCAAACTGCGCTTGCGCATTCCGCGAAACTGGCCTATAGTTAGAAAAAGCGACAAAGCGAAAAGGCGAGTTAGCGAAAAGGCGAAAAAGCGAGTTAGCGAAAAAGCGAGAAGGCAAATCGGCGAAAGAGCACGTCAGCAAGCAGGACCTGTCGAGAAGCGCCGCTTGCCCTCTCATTCCTGGCTCGCCCTGCATTACCAGCTTTGGGAAACCTATCACCTACAAGGAGTGTGCCATGCAAGATTTTCTCTTTCGGAAACCGTTAGCAGAATTGGACCCCGAACTGGCGGCGTTGATGGAGTACGAGACGGAGCGCCAGGCCCGCAAGCTGATCATGGTCCCATCCGAATCCATCTCACCGTTCGCCGTGCATGAGGCGACCGCCTCGGCCTTCTCCCATCTCTACGCCGAGGGCTATCCCGACGAGCGCACCCGCACCCTGCCCCAAGAGCGCATTCTGGATTACGAGGTGGAGCTGGGACGCTACCGCCGCTACAGCGACCCGCGCTATTACAAGGGCGTGGAATACGCTGACATCCTGGAAGCGCTCGCGCGCCGTCGCACCGCCGAAGTTTTCGCCACCAACGGCATCAAACCGGAGCAGCTCTTTGTGAACGTCCAGGCGCTCTCCGGCGCGCCCGCCAACACCGCGGTGCAAGTGGCCCTGCTCAACCCCGGCGACACCATGCTCACGCTGGCGCTGCACGTCGGGGGACACCTCAGCCACGGCAGCAAGGTCGCCTACTCCGGCAAAACCTACAACGTCATTCACTACGGCGTGGACGAGAAGACCGAGCACCTGGATTACGACGCCATCCGCCAACTCGCGCTGGAAAATCACCCCAAACTGATCATCGCCGGCTACACTTCCTATCCGCTCACCATTGATTGGAAAGCCTTCCGCGCCATCGCCGACGAAGCAGGCGCCTACCTGATGGCCGACATCGCGCACATTGCCGGCATGGTAGCGGCCGGCGCTTTCCCCAGCCCGGTGGGCATCGCCGACGTTGTCACCTTCACCACCCACAAATCGCTGGATGGCCCCCGCGGCAGCGTCATCCTCACCCACAAACCCTTGCTCGCCAAGAAATTCGACCGCGCCGTCTTCCCCGGCCTGCAAGGCGGACCGCACATGCACACCATCGCCGGCATCGCCGCAGCGATGCACCTGGCGCAGACGGAGCAGTTCAAAGCCCTGCAACACCAGACCGTTGCCAACGCCCGCGCGCTGGCGGCCGCTCTGGAAGCCGAGGGCGTCCGCGTGGCCTACGGCGGCACCGACAGCCACATGGTGCTCATTGACTGCAAGGGCTTCAAAGGCCCCGATGGCACGCCGTTGATGGGCGACCCCGCCGCCCGCTTGCTCGACATCGCAGGCATCGTCGCCAACCGCAACACCATTCCCGGCGATACCACCGCCGCCTACCCCTCCGGCGTGCGCCTGGGAACTCCCTGGGTCACGCAGCGCGGCCTCAAGGAACCGGAGATGGCGCGCATCGCCGCGGCGATCGGCAAACTCTTCCGCGCCACGCAGGGTTACCTCACCCTCTGGCACGCGAAGCCCGATTACATGGCGCGCGTGGATTTCGACACGCTGGAAGAGGTCAAGTGCGAGGTCCGAGAGCTGGCGCGCCAGGCCAGCGATCCCTACGACCTGCAATCCCGCAGCGGCTATCCGCATTTCTATTACATAGACGATGCCCCGCGCGGCGCGGCCGCTTACGAACGGCTCGAGCTGCTCGGCGAACAGGTCAAGAGCTTTGTGGATTGGCTTACCCCTTCCAACACCGCGGATCTGAGCGACGGCGAGGGCCGCGCCATCACCCTCCTCGAAACCAACGGCGCGGTGATGACCCCGGCCTGGCTCACCCGCGTAAACGCCGAGACCTACACCCTCAATGTTCCCCGTGCAGCAGCTCCCCGCGTGATGACCTGGTTGCGAGCTCTGGTAGATGGCTACGTCGCCACCGATGACGTGTACGGCCGCCTTCCCTTCCTCAACGCCGTACGCGACGCCGGCCCGGCGCCTGACCCCGCCCTTCCCCTCGTCGCCGATGGCGGCCCTTACGCCAAGCCGTACTTCGTGGGCGTCCGGAAGTCCCCCACTCCCTCGGGTCAGGCGCTGCCCAAATTCGAGTGGCGGGAGCCGGAGAATGCGCCGCTCAAGCAAACCCGCCTTCACGCCACACACCGCGAGATGGGCGCGCGCATGGTTCCCTTCGGCGGGTGGGACATGCCCGTCTGGTACATCGGCAACTCCGAGGAACACCGCGCCGTGCGCCAGGCGGCGGGCCTCTTCGACGTGAGCCACATGGGCTGCTGGGACGTCCGGGGACCCGAAGCCGCGGCCTTCCTCAACCTGCTCATGGTCAACGACATCAGCACGCTCGAGGTGGGCGAGTCGCAGTATTCTGCCCTCTTCGACATCGAGGGCATCCCGCTCGACGACCTCCTCGTCTACCGCATGGCCGAAGACCACTATCTGGTGGTCGTCAACGCCTCCAACAACGACAAGGATTGGGCCTGGGCCAATGCCGTCCTGCGCGGCGAGGTGCAGATTGATCCCCGCCGCCCCTGGGCGAAATGGGAAGGCCAGGGCGTGATCCTGCGCGACCTGCGCGACCCGAGCGCCGGCGCCGACATGCGCGCCGAGCTCGCCCTCCAGGGGCCCAAATCCACCGACATCCTGCTGGCCCTCGGCGGCAGCGATGCCGACAAGCGCAAGGTCAAGTCGCTGCCGTGGGCCGGCATCTGCCGCGTCACCCTCGGCGACTTCGACGTCATCGTCAGCCGCACCGGCTACACCGGCGAGCGCGTGGCCTACGAGCTCTTCGTCCACCCGGATCGGCTGGTGGATTTCTGGAAGGCGCTGCTGACCGTGGGCGAACCGTTCGGTCTCAAGCCCTGTGGATTGGCGGCGCGCGACAGCCTCCGCACCGAGGCGGGCCTGCCGCTCTACGGCCATGAGATGGCGGGGCCGCTTAACCTCACCATGGCCGAGGCCGGATTCCACACCTACATCAAGCTCTACAAGCCCTTCTTCGTGGGCCGTGAGGCCTACCTCGCCCGCGAGGCGCAGCGCAAGGCCGCCGTGCTCCGCTTCCAGGTGCCGGAGAAGGGGCAGCCCATGCCGCAGCAGCTCGACCGGGTGATAGACGAGCGCGGCAAGGTGGTGGGCTATGTCACCAGCTGCGCCATTGACACCGAAGGTCTCCTGCTCGGACAGGCCTACGTGAGCCTGGACTATCACAAAGAGGGGACGAAACTGGCGGTCCTCGTCACCCCGCGCCGCGCGCCCAAACCCAACAGCGAGCTCAAGCTGGGGGAACGCGCCCAGCTGCCGGTCCCCATCGTCGTCCTCAGCCGCTTCCCGAAGCGAAAATAAGCGTAGAGCGCCGAGACGACACTTCGTTTCTTTCCAAAAACGTGAGCGAAGGACCTCCCTTTTCCCCTCCCCGGCGAGAATGCTGGGGAGGGGAAAAATTAATCCAGACGGCTTGCCCTGCGTCCGGCTTATGATAAAATAGCTCTCATGGAACCGCGAATTGTGTTCATGGGCACGCCCAAATTTGCGTTGCCCACGCTGGAGAAACTCTGCGACGCCTACCCCGTCGTCGGCGTCGTGACGCAGCCCGATCGCCCCGCCGGACGGGGGCGGCGCTGTGTCGCGCCCCCGGTCAAACAGCTGGCAGAAGCCGAAGGCATCCCCGTTTTCCAGCCGGAGCGCCTGCGCACCATCGAGGCCATCGAGCGCCTCCGCGTCTGGATGCCCGACCTCATCGTCGTCGCCGCCTTCGGGCAGATCCTGCCGCCGGCCGTGCTCGAGCTGCCCCGCTTCGGCGCGCTGAACGTCCACGGCTCCCTGCTGCCCCGCTGGCGCGGCGCGACGCCCGTTCAAGCGGCGCTGCTCGCGGGTGACACCGTCACCGGCGTCACCATCATGCAGATGGACGAAGGGCTGGACACCGGGCCGATCCTCGCCCAGCGCGAGCTCCCCATCTACCAGGACGAGACCGCCGGCGAACTCGAAGAGCGCCTCGCCCAACTCGGCGCGGAACTGCTCCTGGAGATCCTGCCGGCGTACCTCAGCGGCGAGCTGCAGCCGCGACCTCAGCCAGAAGAAGGCGTGACCCTCACCCGCCGCCTGCAGAAAGAAGCCACTGCCCTCGACTGGCAACAGCCGGCACGGCTGCTGGAACGTCAGGTGCGCGCTTTCTCGCCGGAGCCGGGCGCTTTCACGTTGTGGGGCGAGGAACGCTTGAAAATCCTGAGGGCCCGGGCACTGCCGGCGGGAACGCCGCTGCCAGAAGCCGCTCCCGGAACTGTTTTCGCGCAGGGATCCATGCCCGCCGTCATGACCGGCGAGGGCGCGTTGGTGCTGTTGCAGCTGCAGATGGCCGGCAAGCGGCCAATGAATGGCGATGCCTTCCTGCGCGGCAAAAGCGCCGTGCTTGGGAGCCGTTTGACGGCTCCGGCAGCCGGGTGAACTTGTAGGACACCCGGCTTTTGCATCCTCAATGAGCCTTGAAGTTTGAATTCAAATTTTGGAGCTTCACGATCTTAAAAGTTTAGGGAGGTCAGATGTCTGGACATAGCCATTGGTCAACCATTCGCCGCAAGAAGGAAGCGAATGACGCGAAGAAGGGCGCCGTCTTCACCAAGATCGCGCGCGAAATCGTCATTGCAGCCCGCGAGGGGGGCGGCGACCCCGAAGGCAACATGCGCCTGCGCATGATCCTCGACAAAGCCCGCTCGATGGGCATGCCCAAGGACAACATCGAGCGCGCCATCAAGCGCGGCGCGGGCGAAGACAAGGACGGCGCTGAAATTCTCGAAATCACCTACGAGGGATACGGTCCCGGCGGCGTCGCCATGCTGATTGATGTGATGACCGACAACCGCAATCGCACCGTCGCGGCGCTGCGACACACGCTGAGCCGCCAGGGCGGCACGATCGGCGATCCCGGCTCGGTCGCCTGGCAATTCGAGCGCCGCGGCGTGATCGGCGTCCCGGCGAGCGTGAATTTCGACAAGCTCTTCGAGGTGGCGGTCGAAGCGGGCGCCCAGGATGTCGCCATGGGCGAGGGCGAGGACAATCACGAGGTCTACACCGACCCCGCCGACCTGCACGTCGTGAGCAATCAGCTCAAGGCCGCCGGGATCCCCATCGCCAGTGTGGATCTGATCATGGCGCCCAAGAATGAAATGTCGCTGCCCGTCAAAGACGCCGTGCAGGTCCTCAAGCTCATTGATAACCTCGAGGAAATGGACGACGTGCGCCGCGTGTTCTCCAACCTTGAGGTGACGGAAGAGGCCGTGGAGGCCTTCGAGTCCTCCTTCTGATGCGCGCGCTCGGCGTGGATCCGGGAACGGCCATCACCGGCTATGCCATCGTCGAAGAGGATGGCGCGGCCTTGCGGCTGGTGGCGTTGGGAGCGATCGAGACGCCCCCCAAGACGCCGCTGCCGCAGCGCCTGCAGGCCATTTACACGGCGTTGCGCGCGCTGATCCGCGATCACGCACCCGACGCGGCCGCGGTGGAGGAGCTCTTTTTCAGCCGCAACGTGACGACCGCCATCTCGGTGGGGCAGGCCCGCGGCGTAGTGCTGCTGGCGCTGGCCGATGCGGGCCTGCCCACCGCGGAATACACGCCGTTGCAGGTCAAACAGGCGGTGACCGGCTACGGCAGCGCCGATAAACACCAGGTGCAAGAGATGGTGCGCGTGTTGCTGGGCCTGGCGGAGACACCGCGTCCCGACGACGCCGCCGACGCCGCAGCGGTCGCGATCTGCCATCTGCACCGGGCGCGCCTGGAAAGCTTGTTGCAACCCTGAGAAGCCCCGTCTCACGCCAGCGTTTTTAGGAGGCCCGCCATGATTGCGCAACTGGAAGGCACGCTCCTTGAAGTAGCCGAAGGGCAGATCATCCTGGATGTCGGCGGCGTGGGGTTTCTGGTGAACGTCCCCCTGCGGGATACCCATCGCGCCGGCGAGCGGGTGCGGCTCTACACCCATCTCCACGTCCGCGAAAACGAGCTCGCCCTCTACGGCTTCCTGGAGCCGGAAGCCAAAATCCTCTTCGAGTTGCTACTCGGCGTCTCCGGGGTGGGTCCCAAAGCGGCGCTGAGCATTTTGGGCACCTTCTCGCCCGACACGCTGCAGCGGGCGATCTTCAACGGACAGCCAGAAGTGCTCGCGCGCGCGCCCGGCGTCGGACGCAAGACCGCCGAGGCGGTCGTGCTGCACCTCAAGGACAAGATCGCCAAACTGGCCGGGCCGACCGCCGCGGCCATCAGCGAAGACGACGCGGACGTGATCGCCGCCCTCACGGCGTTGGGATTCAGCCTTGTCGAGGCGCAACGCGCGCTGCAGCAGGTGCCACGCGAGGCCGGCCTCGCCTTCGAAGAAAAACTCCGCCAGGCGTTGGCGCTGTTGAGCTGACATGATCGCCCGCCCGATCCCCGCAAAAGCGCTGTGGCTGCTCCTCCTGGTCACGCTGACCGCCTGCCTGCCCCCCGCTCTCCCGCCCGTGGTGAAAATTGGCCTCGTGGCGCCCTTCGAGGGGGCGGACCGCGACGTCGGCTATGAGGCAATCTACGCCGCGCGGCTGGCCGTGCGCGAAATCAATGCGGCGGGCGGCGCCGGCGGGGCGCGGTTGGAGCTCGTGGCCTACGACGACCGGGCCGACGCCGACTTCGCCGTGACTGCCGCGCGCAATCTCGCCACGGATGGGGACGTCGTCGCTGCAATCGGCCATTTCCGGCCGGAAAGCACCGCCGCCGCCCGCTCCATCTACGCCGAAGCGGGATTGCCGTTGCTGGCGCTCGGCGCGGAGGACGAGACCTATCCCCTGCCGGAAACGCTCGACGGGACCGCCGACTGGATCGCCGCCTATCGCGCCGTCGGCCCGTACACACCTGTCCCCGGCGTTTGGGCGCTGCCGACCTACGAAGCGGTCTACACGCTGGCCGAGGCCATCGCCGCAGCTGGAGCTGCCAGCGAACCGGACCGCGCCGCCGTCGCCGCAGCCCTGCCCCGCATCGCGCGGCAGGGATTCCTGGGAACGCTCCACTGGCGCGCGGGCGCAACGCCGGAGACGGCCCTCATCTTCCGCATGGAATCTTCCGCATGGAAATAGAAGCGCGCTGACCCCGCGCCTGCGGCCATCCCCCGAAGCGGCTAATGCATGACGGCGTGCAGGGTCTCGCAGGCCGGGCAGCTGCCGTCACGGCGAAGGATGGCATAGCCCGCCTGCGGATCGTCGCCGCCCCACTCGGTGAAATCCACGTTGTAGACTATCATCAGCCGCACTTTGCCCGAGCTCCCCGCGAGCTGCGCTGCCTGCGCCAGCCATGCCGCGTGCTGCGCGATCGTGGTGTTCGCCGCCCAGGAGAAAGCGGCGGGCAAAGTCCCGTAATCTTCGGGAGAAAGATAGCCGAGTTCGGTGAAACAGAGCGGACGTTGTCCGCCAAAGGCGTTGTAGTACGTGTTCACCATCGTCCAGAAATAGCGCGTGTAGTGCGTGGAATTGCCACGGGGGTCGCCGCTGGTCTGTGAGGGCGGCAGGATGCCCTCGTTGTAATGGACGCCCACACAGTCCATGGATGACGTCGCGCCGGCGGCCCGCATCGCCGCGAGGTAAGGGGCGTCGTCACAACCGGCGCCGGTGCAGCGACCGCCGAAGTACCCCGTCGGCGCGAGCGCGCCGGAGATGACGACGATCGCGGGATTCACGGCCTTGATGGCCCGATAAGCCGGCGCGAGCAGCTGCTGGACATAGGCCGTGGGGCTGATCTGCCCGGCGGGCCATTCACGGTCAATGTTGGCCTCGTTCCACACCTCAATGGCGTCGGGCCCGCCCTGCGCCACTTCGGTCACGAAGGAGATAAATCCGGCGAAATCAATGCTGGCGGGATTCTTGTCCCGCCCGGTGATGCTGAGCAGCACCTTGAAGCCCGCCGCGTGTCCCTGTTGGATCAGGCCGTGAGCGGCGCTCGCGGAAGTTCCAGGGGAGTACAACACCTGGAACTTGACCCAGCTCATGCCGGCGTGACGCATCTGCTCAGCGTAGGTGAGCGCATGGGCCTGACCGCCCAACTGGAAGCCGCTGAGGATCGGCCCTGGTGTCGGGGCGGGGGTGGGAGCCGGGCCCGGTTGGGCGCCGCCAGGGATGGTCAGCCGCTGCCCCACAGAGATCAGGTTGGGGTTGGCCAGATTGTTGGCGCTGACGATGGCGTAGACCGTGACGCCGTAGCGCAGCGCGATCCGCGTCAACGTCTCGCCGGGCGCGACCACATGGACGACGCCGGTCGCCGGGGGCGGGGTCGGCGTCGGCGCCGGCGAGGTCGCGCCGGGGATGCTGAGCCGCTGTCCCACGTAGATGAGATTGGGATTGAGGACGCCGTTGGCCTGGGCCAGGCTCTGCACGGTCACGCCGTAGCGGCGCGCGATGCTGTAAAGCGTATCGCCCCGCTGCACCACATGGATGACACTCTGCGCCCAAACGGCAGGGACCGTCGCCGCGATCAGCGCGAGGGTCGCCAGCAAGCTGAAAATGACAGTGCGAAGTCTCCGATGATAAAGCATGTCTTTCCTCCTCGGAAAATAGAGATCAGCGAGTCAGCAGTCAGCGAATCAGCGAAAAAATCACTTGCGTGGCAAAGGTATCGCCACTGACTAAAAAACGCAAGATTTCCTGGCGACCTTTGAAGATTGAGTATCAACTTTTACCCCCTATCCCCTGGCCCCTTTCCCCCGCGCGGCGCGGGGGAAAGGGGAACTTTTTTTGTGGGGCTTTGCAGGCGGG
>Ga0208461_1000130_pt1 | contig 73950 bp, 58 predicted proteins | sample AD_JPNTR4_MetaG_FD_184448 | JGI IMG/M metagenome (GOLD analysis project Ga0208461, IMG submission 184448) | Active sludge microbial communities of municipal wastewater-treating anaerobic digesters from Japan - AD_JPNTR4_MetaG (SPAdes) (version 2) | ecosystem: Engineered > Bioreactor > Anaerobic...
CCCTACGCCAGACCGCCGTCGCCCCTACCTGCTACGTTTGACGGCCCTCCTACACCACGCTGCGCCGCATCAACCCCACTTTTCCCGCTCTATGCCCCCAAACTGACCTCACCTGCTTCGAAAGCCCCGCAGCGTGAGAGATTCCTCTCACGCTGCGTGACCGATTCCCCGAGCTACAACACCACTTTGGGCTGATATTCCCCCCAGACGCGACGCAGCACGCCGCAGATTTCACCGAGGGTGCAATCGGCCTCCACTGCTTCGATGAACAGCGGCATGAGAGGGGCGTCAGGCGTTTTCGCTGCGGCTTCGAGGCGCACGAGCACGGCGGAGGCGCGGGCGCTGTCGCGTTCGGCGCGCACTTTGGCGAGATGCACGCGCTGTTGGGCCTCGACTGCCGGATCAACGCGGAGCTGCGTCAGCTCCAGCCGCTCCTCTTCGATCTGGAACTTGTTGACGCCGACGATGACTTGTTCGCCCTTTTCCACCGCTTGTTGCGCGTGATAGGCGGCGTCGGCGATTTCGGCCTGCAGGTATCCCTGCTCGATGGCTGCGGTCGCGCCGCCCAGCTCATCAATGGTCTGGATGTAGGCCATCGCGCGCTTCTCGATCTCGTCGGTGAGGTACTCGACCTGGTAGGCGCCGGCGAGCGGGTCAACCGCGTCGGCGACGCCGGATTCATAAGCGATGATCTGCTGCGTGCGCAGCGCCACGCGGACACTTTCCTCCGTCGGCAGCCAGAGCGCCTCGTCCATGGAGTTGGTGTGCAGCGACTGGGTGCCTCCCAGGACGGCGGCCAACGCCTGGAGCGTCACCCGCACGACGTTGTTCATCGGCTGTTGCGCGGTGAGTGTGGAGCCGGCGGTCTGGGTGTGGAAACGCAGCATCCACGACTTGGGATCCTGCGCGCCGAAGCGCTCGCGCATGATGTGCGCCCACATCCGCCGGGCGGCGCGGAACTTGGCGATTTCCTCCAGGAAGTTATTGTGCGCGTTGAAGAAGAACGAGAGCCGCGGGGCGAAAGCATCCACGGCGAGTCCGGCCTCCAGCGCCGCCTGCACGTAGGCGATGCCATCCGCCAGCGTGAAGGCGATCTCCTGCACCGCCGTGCTGCCCGCCTCACGGATGTGATAGCCGCTGATGCTGATGGGATTCCACTTGGGAACCTCGGCGGCGCCGAAGCGAAACGTGTCGGTGATCAGGCGCATCGAGGGTCGCGGCGGGAAAATGTACGTGCCGCGCGCGACATATTCCTTGAGAATGTCGTTCTGAATGGTACCGTCGAGCTGGCGGATGTCCGCCCCCTGCTCTTTAGCGACGGCGATGTACATGGCCCACAACACGGCCGCCGGCGCGTTGATGGTCATGGAGGTGCTCACTTTTTCCAGGGGAATCTCGCGGAACAGCGTGCGCATGTCCTCCAGGCAGCTGATGGAGACGCCGACTTTGCCGACCTCGCCCAGGGCCATGTCATCATCGGCGTCATAGCCCAGCTGCGTGGGGAGGTCGAAGGCCACGGAAAGCCCGGTCTGCCCCTGTTCCAGCAGATAGCGGTAGCGCGCGTTAGATTCCTCGGCGGTGGCGAAGCCGGCGTATTGGCGCATGGTCCAGAAGCGCCCCCGGTACATGGTCGGCTGGATGCCCCGGGTGAAGGGATATTCGCCGGGGAAACCCAAGGCGGCGAGATAATCCTCGGACACGTCAAGGGGCGTCAACACCGGCTCGACCGGGATCCCCGAGGGGGTCGTGAACTGGGGGCGGCGTTCGGGAAAGCGTTTGAGCACTTTCTGGTAGGTGGCCTCGCGCCAGCGCTGTCGTTCGGCCTGTAATTTTTCCTTTTCAGCAGTCATCGCTCCTCCTCTGAAAATAGAGATCGGTGAGTCGTGAGAAGAGAGTCGTCGCAGCCTTCGATTACGACTCACAGCTCACAACTCACATTTGCGTTTGCGGTGGTGTGCCGCAGAAACATGTAAACTCCTTTGTGGGATGCGGGCGATCTTCTATGCCAGGCGTTCGAGCTCGTCGAGCATTTCCGCCAGCAGATCGAAACCGCCCTGCCAGAATTCCTCGGAGGCCATGTCGAAGCCTGCCTCGCTGATGATGTGCGCCGGGCTGGCAGAGCCGCCGTAGGCCAGGATGCGCAGATATTGCGGTTCGAAGGCTTCGCGCCCGATGGCCTTGTACTTGCGATAGAGCGCGAGCACCAGCAGCTGGCCGAAGGAATAGGCGTAGCAGTAGAAGGGGGTGTGGTAGATGTGCGGGATGCTGAGCCATTCAAAGCGGAACTCGTCGCTGACTTCGACGGCGTCGCCGAATTGCTCACGCAGGTTGTTGAGATAGGCCGCCTGCAGGGCCTCGGCGGTGGCTCCTTCTTTGATCATCGCGTGCGCCTGATTTTCAAAGAACACGAAGTAGGCCTGTCGCATCACGGTGACGTAGGCATCCGCGAGGAAATTGTTGAGCAGCGTGCGACGCACGGCGGGATCGGTCTCCTCGCGCAGCAGCTTGTCGGTGAGGAGGATCTCGCCGAAGACCGAGGCAGTCTCCGCCATCGGCAGCGCGGAGTGGAAGGTGAAGGTGGAATGCTCCGCCGCCATCAGCGCGTGGACCGCATGTCCCAATTCGTGGGCCAGCGTGGAGACGTCATTGATCTTGCCGGCATAGCTCGTGAGCACCCACGGCGTCAGTCCGGGCAACACGCTGGAGCAGAAAGCGCCGTCCAGCTTGCGGGGACGCTGTTCGCTGTCGAGATGTCGCTCGGTGGGAACGCGCAGCGCCAGGTCCGCCAGGGTGGGGGAGAACGCGCGATAGGCCTCATCCACCATCCGCATGGCGTCATCGAAGGGGAAGGACTTGTCGGCGTCGCTCAGGGGCGCATAGATGTCGTAACGTCGCAGGCGCGGCAGGCCCAGGGCGGCGGCCTTGAAGCGGAAATAGCGCTGGAACAGCGGCGCGTTCTGGCGGATGACCTGCAGCAGCACGTCGGTCACCGCATCGGGGATGTCGTTTTCGAGATTGCGCACGCTGATGGGGCTGCTGAAGTGCCGCAGGCGGACGTTTTCCGCGTACCAGTCGCGGGCGCGCGCGGCGTAGACCTCTGCCAGCACGTCCGCGTGCTCCTGATAATGGCGGTAGAGCTCCTGATAAGCGGCTTCGCGCAGGGCGGGATTGGGGCTGTAGACGTAAGCCATCAGCTGCCCGCGCGTGAGTTCTTTGACCTCGCCAGCTACTTCCAGCCGGTACGTGAAGCGGGTGGTGATCATGTCGTAGAGTGTGTTGAGGGCCTGAATCCCGTTCACGTCTTTGATGTTGATGATGCGCTCCTCGGCCTCGGAGAGCGTGTGGGGGGTGAAAAGCCGCAGGCATTCCAGGAAATAGCGGGCGTCGCCGCTGACCTCAAGCAGGCGGGCGGCGTTCTCCGCGTCGAGCGCCTTCCACCACAGGGAGATGAACAGCGTGCGGTTGTTGATGTCGGCCTGCAGTTGATCGGCTTGAGCGCGAAAAGCCATCGCGGCCTGATTGCTCGTGTCCTCGGAAAACCACAGATAGGCATAGCTGTGAAGGCGGGACAGATTGGCGTAGAGGGCCTCGTAGTGCTGCAGCAGCTCTGTGAAATCGGCCTCAGAAAGGGCGGGCGTCAGCCGTTCTCGCCAGCCTTCCAGAGTTTGGGTCTGCGCCTCCATCTGGTGCAGGAGCGCCTCGGCCTCTGGAGAGCCGGGTGCGGGCATCAAGTCGTCCAAAACCCAACGCTGTGGTTCAAAAGCCATTCCATACCTCCTCGGAAAATAGAGATCAGGGGGTCAGCAGTCAGCGAATCAGCGAAAAAGCGAAAAAGCGAGTCAACGAGTCAGCGAGTCATTTACGTTCATACGTTCGCACGTGGGCACCTTCGCACCTTCACACGTGTCCACATTCAGGCTTTGTCGCGCGCCAGGAAGGCCGTCAGGCCGAGAAAGATTCCCGTGAGCAGGAGATCGCGTCCCCAAAGCGAGCGGGCGTAGCTGGCGCGATCGGCGCTCAGGGCCAGCGCCCAGACGGCGAGCTGATAGCTCCCCGCGAGTGGCAGGACCCACCGCAACTGCCCGTCGCGCCGCGCCCTCCGCAGTATCACCAACGCCGCTCCCACGAAGGCCACCCCCCACGCCAGGTAAAAGGCAGCCAGCCACTTCAGTGGTAGCGACAGGGACCAGTCGGTCAGCGTCGGCGCGACATGGGGGGCCAGGGCTGCTCGAACCAGATTTGCGCCGCCGATGGCCCCGTAGAGCAGCGCCAGGAGGCGCCGGCGTTTGACTATGGACGTATTGTACTCCAAAGCCCCTCATCCGAGAAGTGAGGATTGGGAGCGCTGCCCTGCGAAAAGTAACCCTTGTCCATTAGCGGTCGTCCGCCTCTGGTTTGCGCGCCACGAAAAAGAGATACGCCCCTTCAACGGGCAGCGGTTCCCGGTCGAAGCGCCGGAGTAGCGCCGCCGTGAGCGCCAGATTCCAACGCGCGGGGACCAGCAGCCAGCGTCCGGTGAGCGCCTTCACCAACACGCAGGGCAATCCCAGGGGATGTCCCCATTCCAGGGCCGCCGTCGCGCCGGGGGAGAAATACGTCCACCAGCGTTCCAGCTCCAGGCCCGCCCTTGTGAGTCGCCGCTGCCAGCCGGGGGCGTCGTCATAGGTGTGATGCCGCGAGATGCGATCAAAGAGCCGCCGATACGCTTCTGCCAGGCCATGGAGCCGTAGCGCGTCCAGGGCCCGTCCCACGGAGAGGAAGCGGCGAAAGTTGGGTCCCGGCACACAGAAGTAGAAGCTCCCGCCCGGCTGCAGGACGCGGGCGACTTCGGCGAGCACGGGATCTACCTGGGGGATGTGTTCCAGCACGGAATTGCTGACCACGGTGCCGAAGCTCCTGGCGGCGAAGGGCATCGCCGCGCCGAGAGCGTGCGTGAGCAGCGTGTAATGGCCGCGAGCGCGCGCTTCCTGGAGCGGTCCCCACCAGGGATCGAGGCCGACTTCCAGTCCGCCGGGGAAGGCGATGGTGGCGAAATGTCCGTCGCCGCACCCGAGGTCGAGCACGGGCCGTCGCAGGGGCAGGTCGGCGTAAAAGCGCGCTTCTGCCGCTCGCAGCAGGGCGCGGAACGCGGGGAGCTCCCGCAATTGCCGTTCGAAGCTGTCGCGCGTCAGGGTGTCATCAAGGGGCATAGCTCTTCGGCTGTGTAGGTGGGATTGGCGTATCCAAAACTGTTGAGGAATTCCAGCACGACCGGGGCTTCCGGGGCGGCGAGCGCTTCCTCACACGCGCCGGGCGTCATGCCAAGCCGCGCATAGGCGTCCCAGAAGCGGCGCGCCAGCTGCGCGACGGGATAGCCGGGGGTCTCCGGGGTGAAATCGGCCTGCAAGCGCTGATAGTGGGCCTCGGCGTCGGGCGTGTTTCCCAGCTGCATCCCCAGCAGTAACAGGCGCCAGCGGGCCAGCGCTGTGAACCAGAGCCGTTCCTCCGGCGCGCTGTAGAAGCCGGCCCACGGCTCCAGGGTTTCGTCATTGATGACCCGCAGGTAGGCGTCGAAGGCCTCGGCATAGCGGCCGGCGTGGAAGGCTTCGTCGCCATCGCGGAAGACGTGATAGCGGTAGCGGGCGGGACCGAGCTCGGTCGCAGTGCGCGTGATGACGCTGCCGTTCCAGGCCCAGGTCTCTGTGTAGACCCGCTGCGGCCCGGCGCCGACGGAGCCCATACCGACGCTGCGCGCCAGGATGGCTTCCTTTGTCAGCGTGAAAGTCGGATAGGGCAACGCAGCCTCGCCCGAAATCTGCTCCTGGAAATCGCTGCCGTTCCACGACCCGACGTGCAGGGTGTCCCAGCAGGTGTGCGCGCCGCAGGTCACCTCCGCGAAGACGAGTTCGTTCTTGCCATCGCCGGTGAGATCCTGCCCGCCGATGAGGGCGATGTTGGAGAAGGGCTCCGGCGCGTAGGTGTAGAGCGTCTCGTAGGCGCCGTTCCGACAGGTAATCACCGCGAGCAGCCCTTCCGGCGGGAAAGTCTCCGCCTGCGGGTTGATGCAGGTGATGACGATTTCGGGGGTGCCGTCGCCTGTCAGGTCTTGCCGGAGGGGCAGGCCGCCCTCGGGGGCCAGCGCTTCCCATTCCTGCAGGACTTGTGCCAGGGTGGCCGGGTCGCCGCCGGCGTTGAGATACTCCTGCAGCGCGAGGACATAGTCGTTGCCAAAGGTCGCCGGTCGCGCCGGCATGGCGCTCTCTCTGATGGGGGGGCAGGGATCAGGCGTCGCCGTTGGGAGCGACGTCGGTTGGAGCGTCGGCGCCGGCGGCGAGGGGAGCGTGCTCCCGCGCTCCACGGGGGTGGGGGAGCTCGGGCCGTCGGAGGCGCATCCCAGCAAGGCGAGCGTCACAAGGATGACGGGCGCGAACGTGTGCAAAATTCGATCCATGTTTCTCCTCGGAAATGGCTGACTGTGCGCACGTGGGCGCGTCGAGGCAGCCAGCTGGCATCAGTATAAACCCAGGGCCGAAGATGACAACCTTGAAGGAGTTGAATTGCTTGCTTTTGAAAACAGCACTATAATGTTTCATAGAGCCTATTCAGGAGACGCAGTGATGAAACGAGCCGTAGACCTTGAGAATCCCCACGCTGAGCCGGATCCGCTGAGCGCCATGCTCGACGAGTATGTCCCTCCCCCTCCCTGTCATCGCGGGGATGTTGTGAAAGGGATCATCGTGCGGGTTGATCCCAAAACGATCCTCATTGACATTGGCAATAAATGCGATGCCATCGTCCATCCGCGAGAGATGGAGCTGCTGCAACCTGCCGACCTGCAGCGGTTCAAGCCCGGCCAAACGGTGCATGTGTACGTGCTCGATTCCAATGAAAACGAGGACGTGATCCTGGTTTCGCTGGCGAAGGCCGATCAGGAGAGCGATTGGGTCCACGCCCAGGAGCTTCTGGAAAGCGGCGAGCCCGTGGAGCTGGAAGTGGTGGATTACAACAAGGGCGGTGTCATTGTGTACCTGGGGCAGCTGCGCGGCTTCGTCCCTGCCTCCCAATTGCTGCCCAGCTGGCGCGCCCTTCAGAATTCCGAGGATGCGGAGCATCGTTGGGAAGCGTTGGTGGGGAAGAAGCTCACGCTCAAGGTGATCGAGGTCACTTCCAGCCGCAACCGGCTGATTTTCTCCCAACGGGGGTTGGGGGGCGAGAAGCAGCGTCGTCCCAACATTCTGGGGGAGCTGGAAATCGGCTCGGTGCAGCATGGCGTGGTCAGCAACATTGTGGAATTTGGCGCCTTCGTCAATATCAGGGGGGTGGACGGCTTGCTGCACATTTCGGAGATTTCCTGGCAGCGGGTCAATCACCCCTCGCAGGTGTTGCATGTGGGGCAGGAACTGGATGTGTATGTCCTGGATGTGGATCTGGAGCGCTGCCGTTTGAGCCTCAGCCTCAAACGGCTGACTCCCGATCCGTGGGTGCTGATGGGTGAACGGTACGCCGAGGGGCAGGTCATTGACGTCAGGATCGTCAATCTGGTCTCTTTCGGCGCTTTTGCCAGCCCCGTGGACATTCCAGAGGTCGAGGGGCTGATTCATCTTTCGGAGTTGGCGGAGCAGCCGGTGCAGGTGGGGACGATCTGTCCGGCGCGGATTCTCTCGTTGCGCCCCAGACTGCGGCGCGTCGCTTTTAGCTTGAAAGGGGCGGTTGCCACGGCGACAGAACCGACAGAACTGCCATCTGAAGCAGAGGCAGCGCCGGCGTCCGCTGAGAACGTTTAGGACCGCAGGGCGCGAGGGTGAGATAGCCGTCCCGAGGCCAGGGCTGATTTCCTGTCGTAGCCTTTCCAGGTGACGCTGATGGCCCTGGCAATGCCCTGCCGGGGCCATTTTGATTCACTCATCCGGGAGGCAGGTATGTCAAAAGCACCACAATTAAGCCGTGCTCTTGCCGGTGAGACGGTCCAGTGCCGGGTGTGTGAGCATTTCTGCGCGCTGGGACCGGATGCCTGGGGTAAATGTGGGGTGCGCGTCAATCGCGGCGGACGGTTGCAGCTCGCCGTGTATGGCGATGCGGTGGCCTTGCATGTAGATCCCATTGAGAAAAAGCCGCTCCATCACTTCCTGCCCGGTTCGACGGCGCTGTCGGTGGGGACGTATGGCTGCAACTTGCGCTGCGAATGGTGCCAGAACTGGGAGATTTCGCAGGTGCGGCAGGTGACGTCGGCGATGGCGAGCTCCCCTGTCTCGCCTGAGGCGCTGGTAGACCTGGCGCTCCAGGAACACAGCGCTTCAATCGCTTACACGTACAACGAGCCCACGGTCTTTTTTGAATACACCTACGACACCGCCGTTCTGGCGCACGCTCAGGGCATCAAAAACGTCTACGTTTCCAACGGCTTCATGTCCGCCGACACCCTGGAGGCGCTGGCGCCATACCTGGACGCCATCAATGTGGACTTGAAAGGCTTTACCGAGGAGCTCTATCGCACGTACACCGGCGCGCGGTTGGAACCGGTGAAGCGCAACATCGCGGCGCTCGTCCGCGGCGGGCGCACCTGGGTCGAGGTGACTACGCTCGTCATCCCCGGCCTCAACGATTCCGACGCCGAATTGCGCGCGGCGGCGGAATGGCTGGCGCAAATCAGCCCCACTATCCCCTGGCACGTTTCGGCCTTCTATCCCACTTATCGGATGATGGATCGCCCCCGGACGCCGCCGGAGACGCTCGAGCGGGCTTACGCGATAGGGAAAGCCGCCGGGCTGAACTTCGTCTACGTGGGCAACATCTACGATCCCACTCATGAGGGGACGTATTGCCCGCAGTGCGGCGCGCTGTTGATCGCGCGCTCTGGCTATCGCGTGCGCGTGCAGTGGCAGACGCCGGGCGTCTGTCCCCGCTGCGGGGCGACAATCCCCGGCGTGTGGAAGTAAGTCGAAGCATCCGTGGCGCTGTCATCTTGAGCCTGGAATGACCGATAAGGAGGAGCGTGACTGATGGAAAAGACACCCCATACCTTCACCCACATTCGTCGTCCGGCAGTCGCCGGCATGTTCTATCCTGATAACCCCTTAGTCTTGCAACAGACCGTGGACGGATTTCTGGCAGCAGCGACGCCGCCCCCGATCCCCGCTGTCCGTGCGGTGATCGTCCCCCATGCCGGCTATCCTTATTCGGGGCCGGTCGCCGCGTTTTCCTATCGCGCCGTGGTGGAAAGGCCGGCTCCCCCCGCGCGGATCTATCTGCTGGGGCCGGCGCATCGTGTCTGGTTCCAGGGCGTGGCGGTAGGCGACTACGATGGCTTTGCGACGCCGCTCGGCGTGGTGCCGGTGGACGTCGCGGCGGTGACGCGGCTGCTGGAACGTGACCCGTGGTTTCAGCCGCTGAGTCAGGCCCATCATGATGAGCACTGCCTCGAAGTGCAGCTGCCGTTCCTGCAGCGTGTGTGCCCTGGCGTGCCCATTGTCCCCCTGCTGTTTGGGGATGTGAATCCCGAAGGGGTCGCGCGCGTTCTGGACGCGGTGCTGGAACCCGACGATCTTCTCGTGGTGAGCTCTGACCTCAGCCATTATCACACCTACAGCGATGCCGCGCGGCGCGATAAGTCGTTCATCAACGCGGTCCTGCAAGGCGACGTCGTGGCGGTGGCGCACGGCGAGGCTTGCGGACAGACGCCCATTCTCGCCGTGATGCCGCTCGCGGCGCGACGAGGGTGGCAGGCGCACCTGTTGGATTACCGTAATTCGGGGGACACTGCCGGCGACCATCGTCAGGTGGTGGGATATGCGGCGATCGCGTATGCGGAGAGTGGACAGTAAAAAGGGCCCGGCAGACTACCCGTGCTATGCAAGTGATCTTGAGATTTGCTGATTTTCGGGGGAGACCACTTACGCATGACGCATTTTTCGAGGAGTTGCCATGTTCCTGCGGCACACCACCGCAAATGAAAATGTGAGTTGTGAGCAGAGGCTGTGACGACTCGCCAGTTTGGCTGGGGATGGAATCCCCAGCCTGACACGAGCCAACCGCGCTGAAGCGCGTTGTTTGGTTGACGTAGCAGACCCGGAATTCATTCCGGGGCGGCCGAGGTTCACAGATTCGCTTTTTCGCCTTTTCGCTTTTTCGCTGATTCGCTGACTGCTGACCCGCTGATCTCTATTTTTCGAGGAGACCTGTATGGAAATTCAACCTTTGACCGCCGAAGAAAAACAGATCCTGCTGCGGTTGGCGCGTGACGCCATCCGCGAAGCGCTGAATGGCAACCCCCTTCCCGAAATTGACCTGGCGACGTTGCCGCCGCGCCTGCAAGCCAAAGGCGCCGCTTTTGTCACCCTCACCCTGCATGGACAATTGCGCGGCTGCATCGGCTCGCTGATGGCGCATCGTCCCCTGGCGTTGGATGTGCAGCAGCACGCCGTAGACGCCGCTTTCGACGATCCGCGCTTCCCTCCATTGACGGATCTGGAGTTCCGATCGTTGCGGATCGAGATCTCGGTGCTTTCGGAACCGCAGCCGTTGATTTTCTCCAGCCCCGAAGAGCTGCTCCAGAAGCTGCGCCCCGGCGTGGACGGGGTCGTCCTCGAACGCGGCTGGAATCGCGGGACATTTTTGCCTCAAGTATGGGAAGAGCTGCCCGAGCCGGAGGAATTCCTGAGCCATCTGTCCCGGAAAGCGGGATTGCCTGCCAATGCCTGGCGGTGGCCCGATATTCAGATCAAAGTGTATCAAGTGGAGAAATTTGCCGAGGAGTCAGCGTAACGGCACGGCGACGACGGGGATTCGGCGCAACCTTTAGCTGATCTGCGCGTAGTATGTGTAGCGCTTTGGGAGAAGGTTCATCATTGGCTGACACTGACCGGGCGCCCTCCAGCGGACGCGAGACCATTTCCGCCAGTCAGGGCCTGGTCAAGCCGGAAAATGAACCATTTCCATTTTAGATCATGTTAAAGGAGTTGAACCATGGATACCGAAAACGAAGTTCGTGAAGCACCGCTCCCTTCGGCCAGCCCCATACCCGTAGCGCCTGCTGCGCAGCCCCCGGCGCCGCTTTCGCCGGCGGATGAACGTCTATGGGCAATGTTAGCGCATTTGAGCGTGCTGCTCAACCTGGTCACCGGCTTTCTGGGCGTCGGCGCGGCGTTGATCATCTACCTGGTCTACCGCAACCGCTCGCGCTATGTGGCGTACCAGTCGCTGCAGGCCCTGCTCTTCCAGCTGATCTTCTGGGGCGGCGGCGGGCTGTTGATTGGCGTGGTGTGGGCCGTGGTCGGGTTGCTTTCTGCGGTCCTGGTCGGCATCTTCCTGATCCCCTTTGCCGTCATTGCCACGGTGGTGCTGGCCGCCTTCCCCGTCATTGCCGTGGTGTACGGCGTGATTGGCGCCCTCCAGTGCAACCAGGGAGAGGACTTCCGCTACTGGCTCATCGGCGATTGGGCGCTCAACCTGCTCAAGTAGCCTGTCACCGCCTGCCGGCATGTCCGACCGACAACGTGACCCCGCGCCAGGGGTCACGTTGTCTTTTGTTCTGCGGGAGACGCCAGGTGCGGGTGCACACGAAAATAACGTGAAAACGTGTGAACGTAAAAACGTATGAACGTAAGTGATTCGCCATTTTCTCAGAAGTTGACATGTTCCTGCGGCACACCACTGTGGATGAAAATAATGGCTTGAGCGCAAACTGAAGTTTGCGTTACATTTGCCATGCAAGTGATTTTTTCGCTTATTCGCCTTTTCGCTTTTTCGCTTTCTCGCTTTTTCGCTGATTCGCTGACTGCTGACCTGCTGATCTCTATTTTCGAAGGAGGAACTCCCCATGAACGCTAAAATCGCTTGGAGGTGGTTGGGGCTGACGGTGATAGTGACCCTGACCGCTTGTAGCCCGGCGCAGAGCATCGCCGAGCCGTCAGCGCCGCCCACGCTCACCGCAACGCCTGTGGAGGCGTTGCCCGACGCGCCAACGACGACAGCGACGGTCAGCGCACCCCGGCCTTCGCCGGCGCCCACTTCAACCCTGGCGCCGACTGCGACGCCGGCGGCGACAGTCGCGGAGGCGCCCGCGCTCCTGACGTCGACGGCGACCTTCACGCCGGAGGTCTATCTCCCGACGGTGATGAAAGATTGGGCGCTCGCCGTCTATGAGACGCAGATCACGCTGACCAGCTATGCCTGGGAGCAGGCGCTGCGGTCTTCTGATCCGGGTTCGGCGTACTACCCCTATCATGACCTGGAGCGGGACGCCGTCGGGCCGCCCGCGCCGCGCACCTACACCGTGGTGATTTTGGAAAACAGCTTCACCCGCATCACGGTCTTGCCCTACCTGGGCGGGCGCATCCTGCGTTGGGAGGATCGTCTCACCGGCCAGCGGCTCACCTATGAGAACCCCGTCATCATGCCGGTGAACGCGAATTGGGGCTATCGCGGGTGGTGGCTGGCGACGGGCGGCGTGGAATGGGCCTTCCCGGTGGAGGAACATGGCCTCAACGAATACCTTCCCTGGGAGTATCAGTTGCTTTCCGGGGAGAACTGGCGCGGGGTGCGCGTCTGGCATACCGATTGGCGCACCGGCATGACGATCGAGATCACGCTGCGGCTCTACGGCGGCGATAACACCCTGGTCATCACCCCGCGCATCACCAATCCTACCGCCGGGGCCAAACCGCTGATGTTCTGGATCAACGCGATGCTCACCCTGTCGGGCAGCAATGCGCCTTCCGCCTCGTTGCGCTTTTGGGTGCCTACGGAGCAAATGAAGATCCACTCGACCGGCGATGGCCGACTTCCCGGTCCTCGCAGTCTTATCAGCTGGCCTGCTTTTGGCGGACGGGACTTCAGCCACTACTCTGAATGGCAGTATTACCTGGGGGTGTTTGCCACGCAAGCGCAGGGGGCGATGGGTGCTTACGACGAGGGCAGCGATCTGGGCCTCGTGCGCACCTATCCCCCGGCGGCGCCTCAAGGGGTGAAACTCTTTTGCCTGGGAGATTTGCCCTCGGACATCTTCACGGTGGATAACAGCCGCTACTTCGAGCTGTGGGGCGGGCTTAACCGCACTTTCTTTCCGGAGGATTACCTCAGCCTCGGCCCAGGACAGACGCTCACCTGGGATGAACGTTGGTACGCCGTTCACGGCATCGGCGGATTGGCCTGGGCTAACGCGGACCTGGCAGCGGCCTTCAAGCAGACGGCAGAGGGGGTCATGGTGGGCCTGTTCGCGCCGCGCGCGCAGACTGTGGACGTGGTTGTCAAACAGAATGACCTGATCCAGGGCGTGTTCCCGGCTCAGGTAGGGCCCGATGCGTCGTTCCGCCGCGCGATCCCCGGCTCAGGCGCCGGTTGGATCCTGGAGCTCTGGAAGGACGGCCTGCGCCTGGCGGAAATTGCCCCCTATTGAGATGCCGAAAGCACCGGGCGCGGCGCCTGTCCCCGCGCCCGGCGTCGTTTTCAGCGGAAGTGCGCCTGGCCGCTGCGATGCAGCAGCCGTTGCAGCCAGGAGCCCTTCTTTTCCGTTTCTTCGGTGGGACTGAGTCCCGCGCGGGAATACTCGCGCCGGTTCTCCTGCGCTTGTTGCGCGGCGGTGACGACGTGATGCACCTCGTCCTGCGTGAGTTGCCGCAGCGCTTGCTCCACGGCTGGCGAGCCATCGTCCAGCAGACAGAGCGCCTGCGAAAGGGCAGCGCGCACGTAGGCGTTGGTATCCTTCACCAGCGGCAACAGCTGGGGAAGCACGTGCGGGTCGCCGATGAGGCCCAACGCTTCGACGGCCACCGGTCGCACCAGCGGGCTGTAATCTCCCTGCGCCATGGCAAGCAGTTTGGGGATGCTTGCCTGATCCTGCAGATGCCCCAGGGTGAGGGCCGCGATGCGGCGCAGGCGCGGATCGCCGGATTTCAGGAATTCACGCACGGCGGGCGCGGCTCCCGGACAGCCGAGTCGTCCCAGGCTGCGGAGCGCCGCCAGACGCAGGCTCGTGCTGGGATCCGCCAGCGTCTCTACCAGCACCGAACAGGCCTGCGGATCGCCGATTTGCCCCAGGGCCGCCGCCGCCAGGGAGCGCGCTCCCACATATCCGCGGACCACGTCCATCAACACCGGGACGGCTTCCCGGGCGCGCAAGTCGCCCAGAGCGATCACCAGCGTTTTGACGACCGGCAGATCGCGGGGGCCAGGCTCGTCCTGATAACCTTTGAGCATCTCCACCAGAACGGGAACCGCCTCCTGGGTTTTGAGCCGCCGCAGCGCGGTGATGAGGGTGCGCCTCATGCGTGGATCGTCGGTGTCCAGACGCGGAAGCAGCACCTTGCCGAGGTCGGGAATCCCCAGTTTGCCGATGGCATTGATGGCCGCGCGCCGGACATAGAGATTGGGGTCGTCCAGCGCCTGGATGAGCGCCGCCTGCGCCTCCTTGGCTTCCAACTGCCCCAGAGCGATGGCGGCGGCGCGACGCACAAACGAACTGGAATCGCGCAAAGCGTCCATGAGCGGGAAGATTGCCTGCGGGTCGCCGAGGTGCCCCAGCGCTTCGGCCGCGGCAGTCCGAACGTAGGTGTTGACGTCTTCACTGAGAACGCGGATCAGAGCGGGGACGGCTTCAACAGCATGACCCTCACCCAATTCCGCAGCGGCTTGGGAACGCTGACGGGGATTGGGGCTTTCGAGGTTTTCGATACAACGCCGCACGGCCGGCGCTACAGGCGGTGAGGATCCATTTTGATTCACTTCCCCATCCTTTCTCACATTATTATGCCTCGATTCTCGATCGAGTGACCCAAGTATAGCACAACGCGGGCGAAAGACCACTCCCCTGCGAACGAGGAGATTTTACAATGGGGGGGCAAAATGTATAAAACCACGCAAATTTCTGGCGTTTTGGGGTCGTGGATGTCCTTCTGCCAGCTAGAAGCAGCCAGAAGTGGAGCCGTTCTTTGGGCAGATTGGCCTCCTCGCAGCCTGGATTTAGCGGCTCGCTGAGGCGCCCGCGAACGTCGCTACTTTGACGAGCTCCTGCCAGAAGGAACCGGCCAGCGCCAGGCCGACTGCCAGCGCCCATTGTCCGCCGGAGAGTGCGGTGACCTTGAGCGCCTCACGCATGAAAGGCAGCCCGACGAAGGCCGCCGCGGCGACGGAGACAGCGGCAATCCAGACCCACATCAGCCGGTTGGTGAACAGCCCCACGCGGAAAAGCGGCGCCCGCTCCGAACGCATGTTCAGCGCCAGGAGGGCGTGCCCCAACAGCCAGGTGACGAAAGCCATCGTCTGGGCCGTGGGCAGGCTGCCGGTGCGGGACCAGGTGATCAGGTACGCCGCCGCCACCGCCGCGAACAACCCCGCTGCCCCGGCGAAGATGCCCGTCAGCATGGAGCGGTCCATGAACGGCTGCTTGGGAGGGCGGGGCTTCCGGCGCATCAGATCCGGCTCGGCCGGCTCGACGACGAAGGTGGCCGAGGCCGCCAGGTCCATAAAGAGCTCCATGACCACGATCTGCACCGGCGCAAAGGGCACGGCCAGGCCGGCCAGCACTCCCAGGAGGGAGGCGGCGATCAGGGCGACCTTGCAGGCCAGGTAGTAGCGCACACCCTTGTGCAGATTGTCGAAGAGCTTGCGCCCCTCGCGCACGGCGGCGGCGATGGTCGCAAAGTTGTCGTCGGCCAGCACCATGTCGGCGGCCTCGCGGGCCACATCGCTGCCCGTCTCGCCCATGGCCACGCCGATCTCCGCCGCTTTTAGGGCCGGGGCGTCGTTCACCCCATCGCCGGTGACGGCGACGATCTCGCCGCGCGCCTGCAGCGCCTGCACCAGTCGCAGTTTGTGGGCTGGCGTGGTGCGGGCGAAGAGGGTGGTGTGGGCGACGGCCTCTTTCAACCCGGCGTCGGAGAGCCGGTCCAGCTCGGCGCCGGTCAACAACCCGGCCTCACCGTCCAGGCCAACCTGCCGGGCGACGGCGCGGGCCGTGTTGGGATGGTCGCCGGTGATCATCATCACGCGGATGCCGGCCCCCTGGCATTCGGCCACCGCCGCGGGCACCTCTGGCCGCGGCAGGTCTTCCAATCCGGCCAGGCCCACGAAGAGTAACTCGCCCTCCACCTCGCCCTGCGTCACGTCTCCCTCAGGCAGCGTCCGCTCGGCCAGAGCGATCACCCGCAGGCCGTCGGCGGCGTGTTGCCCGGCCGCGGACAGGATCGCCGCACGGCCAGCTTCATCCAGGGGCGCCTCCTGTCCGTCGCGCAGGACCCGCGTGCTGTGCTGCAACACTGCTTCCACCGCCCCTTTGACGTAGGCATGGAGATCACCCTCCGCTTCACGGTAGACAGCCGACATCAGCCGGCGTTCGTTGTCGAAACTGAACAGGGTCAGCAGCCCCTTGTCGCTGACGGGCAGGCCGGCCCGATCGGCAGCCTCCAGCAGCGCCACCTCCATCGGATCGCCGCGGGCGACCAGGCGGCCCTCCTCCCGCGTGAGGGTGGCTTCGTGGCTGTGAGCGGCGACCTGCAACACCCGCCGGCTGAGAGGATCCACGTCCGGCGGGGCAAAAGGGCGGCTCTGGTTATCGGCGCAGAGGCAGGCCAGCGACATGGCGTTTTCGGTCAGCGTGCCGGTCTTGTCGGCGCAGATGGTGGTCACGCTGCCCAGGGTCTCGGCGGCGCGCAGCCGTTTGACCAGCGCCTTGCGCCGCGAGAGGGCGATGGCGCCCAGGGCCAGTACCATGGTGATGATGATGGGCAGCTCCTCAGGGATGGTGGCGAAGGCCAGGGTCAGACCGGTGAGCACCATCTGCCGCAAGTCCTGATGGGCCACCAGCACGCCCAGCAGCGGCACGACGACGGAGAAAGCGACCGCGATCCACACCAGGCTCTCGGACAGCTCCTTCATCTGCCTCTGCAGGGGCGTCTTGGGCTCTTTGACCTCGCCGGCCAGCCGGGCGACCTGGCCGAACTCCGTCGCCGGGCCGGTAGCGACCACCACGCCGCGTCCGCGCCCGCGGGTCACGAGTGTGCCGGCGAAGGCCATGTTGGTTTGCTCGGCCAGGGGCGCGGCGGGATCGGTCAGCGGCGTGGTCTGTTTGGGCACCGGGGCCGATTCGCCGGTGAGGGCGGCCTCGTCCAGGGTCAGGCCGTAGACTTCCAGCAGGCGCAAGTCGGCCGGCACCCGCTCACCGACGCTCAGGGACACCACATCGCCGGGAACCAGCTCCTCCGTGGGGAGGTCACGTAAGTCCCCCTCACGCACGCCGCGCGCCGTCGGGGCGGCCAGTTCGTGCAGTGCCTCCACGGACTTATCGGCGCGCAATTCGGTAGCGACCTCCACGCCGACCAGCGTCAGGATGACGGCGAAGATGGTGATGGTATCGGCCAGTCCGCCCCAGATGGCGTACAGCACCCCCACGACCAGGAGGAGCAGGATCATCGGCTTGGTCAGTTCGTGCAGAATTTCCTTGAACAGGTCTTCTTCTTGCTCTTCGACCAGGCGGTTGGGGCCGTATTGAGCGAGGCGACGTTGCGCCTCCTCTTCGGTCAGCCCGCGCCGGGGGTCGCTGTGCAGTTGCTGGATTACCTGGTCTACATCAAGCGTGTGCCACATTTTAATTCCTCTATTTCTTTTCCCCCGGGTCTTCGTGGTCAGTCGGGACGTGAGGGAGAGGTGTCTTCGCGGATTTCGTCGAGCAGTTCAACGGCCTTTTCCCGCACACGGTCCAGAGCCTCCTGGCCGGCGGCGGTGAGACGGTAGTACTTGCGCGCTTTGCCTTGCACTACTTGCTTTTCGCTCGCCAGCAACCCTTCCTCCTCCAGTTTGTGGAGGATGGGGTAGAGAGTGCCGGGGCTCAATTCGTAACCGTGGCGGGCCAGCTCCTCGATCAGCCACAGGCCGTAGACCGCCTCGCGGCCGGCGTGGTAGAGGATGTGGGCCTTCACGAAACCCAGAAACAGTTCACGCGACAGGGACGTCAGTGTCATATTATCGTCTATCGTTATCGTTTTACGATATTATACATCCAGGCGGGAACGTTGTCAAATGCCCTTTCCCTGCATCACGCGGGTGGCACGATCCCCAAAATGCGGTACACTGCGGAGGAAATTAACCGGAGGCCCAAAATTCCAATGCCAGATCTCCTTGAAGCTGCACCTTCTGAAGTCACTCGCCTGATTCTCGTTCGGCATGGACGGACGGCGCACAACGTGCAAGGGCGCATCCAGGGGCGCACGGACGTGCCCCTCGACGCTGAGGGACGGGAGGAAGCGCGCCGCGCCGGGGAATGGCTCCGCGAGCATTACGCCGTCCAGGCGCTCTACAGCAGTCCCCTCTCCCGCGCGCATGAGACCGCCGTGATCATCGGCGAGCGTCTCGGGCTGGAGCCCCGGGTGAGTGACGCCCTCATCGAATTCGATTTTGGCCTCGTCTCCGATCGCGACACCGGCGAATTGGCGCAGCTGGATCCCGACCTCTACCGGCAATTGCGGGAGTGGCTCACCGTGAGCTGGGATTCTCCCATGATCCGCCCGCGCATTCCTGGGATGGAGGATGAAGAGGCCTTCTGCGCCCGGCTCGTGGCATTTTGGGAAGCCATACAGCGCGCCCATCCCGGGCAGACCGTGGCTGCGGTGACTCACGGCGGCGTGATCAAGGGGATGTTCACCCTCATCGCCGGCGGCGACCTGCGACGCCATCTGCCTTTTTGGGCGGACAATGCCTCGATCTCCGTGATTGACTTCTCCCAGGGCGGCGGCACGATCTGCCTCTTCAACGAGCGCTGCCATTTGGGACAGCCGCTCAAGCCCCGGAAGTATATCATCCTGTAGTCCCTCGCAGCGTGAATTTCGACTCCCCGGAAAATGCATAATGCGTAATACGTGATGCGTAATGCGTAATGCGTAAGTGATCCCCTCCGAAAAATCAGCAAATCTCAAAATCACTTGCATAGCACGGGGTGCGCGAACTTCAGTTCGCTCTTCAGCAAATAGAGATCAGTGAGCCGTGAGTAGAGAGCTGTCGCAGTCACGGCTCACGACTCACCCCTCACGATTCACATTTTCATTTGCGGTGGCGTCTCGCCGGGTCATGTCACCCCCAGAGCGTAACTTTTTCCGTCGTCGGGTGTTTTCATTACCTGAAAGGTGTGGCGGAAAGGAGAGCGTGCTGACATGACGCAACGCAGCAGTGAAGCATTACAGGCGGTGCGGGCCGAGGCGCAACAGGGCGGCGGTGAAGCTCGCCGCGCCCGACAGCACGCCAGCGGCAAGCAGACGGCCCGCGAGCGTCTCGCTGCACTGCTCGATTCGGGGACGTTCGCCGAGATCGGCGCCTTCGTGCAGCCTCGCGCCATCACGCTGGGGATGGATGAGAAGCGCTTCTGGGGCGACGGCGTGATCACCGGTGTGGGAGAGATTGACGGGCGCCCGGTCTACGTCTTCGCCCAGGACTTCACCGTGTTGGGCGGCTCGGTAGGCGAAGCGCACGGACGCAAGATCGCCCGCCTCATGGACCTGGCCTATCAACAGGGCGCCCCTCTCATTGGCCTCAACGACTCGGGCGGCGCGCGCATCCAGGAGGGGGGCGACGCGCTGGCAGCTTATGGCGAGATCTTCTACCGCAACGTCCGCGCCTCCGGTGTGATCCCCCAGCTCTCGGTGATCATGGGCCCCTGTGCCGGGGGTGCCGTCTACTCCCCCGCCATCACCGACTTCGTCTTCATGGTGGAAGGGACGGGCAACATGTTCATCACGGGGCCGGAGGTCATCCAGGCCGTCACTCACGAGGAGTTCTCATGAATCTGCGGTTCATCACCGGACCATAAAAATGACGGCCTAAGAGCGAATTGAAGTTCGCGGTACATAGGTCATGCAAGTGATTTTGAGATTCGCTGATTCGCTTTTTCGCTGATTCGCTTTTTCGCTGATTCGCCTATTTTCTGAGGAGGATCAGCGTTCGATGCACCCAGACGCACGTTTTCAGGCTCTCACGAAGCTCTGGGGAAGGCTGAAGTTCTTTATCGCCTTTATCTTATCGCCTTCAATCTCACCCTTTGTCATTGAAAAGGATGGTTTATGAACACTGCAACGTTGCAACACACACCCGTCGCCATCATCGGGCAAGCGGGGATCTTCGCCAGGGCCGCGAATCTCCGCGAGTACTGGCAGAACATTCTGGACAAGATCAACGGCATCACCGAGGTGCCCCCCACGCATTGGAGCCTCGAGGAATACTACGATCCCGATCCCAACGCGCCCGACAAAACCTATTGCAAACACGGCGGCTTTATCCCCGATATTGACTTCAATCCCCTGGAGTTCGGTATGCCGCCCAACATTTTGGAGGTGACCGACGTCTCACAGCTGCTGGGACTGGTCGTGGCCCGCGACGTGATGGAAGACGCTGGCTACGGCGCGGACGTGGACTTCGACCGCGATCGCACCGGCGTGGTTCTGGGCGTCTCCGGCGGCCTCAAGCTGCTCAAGCCCCTCGCCGCCCGCCTGCAGTATCCCATCTGGGAGCAAGTGCTCCGCAGCAGCGGCCTGGCCGAAGAAGACATCGCGCGGATTACCGAGAAGATCAAACTGGCCTACGTCGGGTGGAGTGAGGACGCCTTCCCCGGCCTGCTGGCCAACGTCGTGGCCGGACGCATCGCCAACCGGCTGAACCTGGGCGGCATCAACGCCACGATAGACGCGGCTTGCGCCAGCAGTCTTGCCGCCGTGCAGGTCGCCGTCAGCCAGCTGCTGGAGTACCGCGCCGACATGATGATTGCCGGCGGCGTGGATACCGACAACTCCCCCTTCACCTTTCTCTGCTTCAGCAAGACCCCGGCTTTCTCCCGGCGCGGTGAAAGCCGTCCCTTCGACGCGGAGGCCGACGGTATGTTGGTCGGCGAGGGCCTCGGCATGGTGGTGCTCAAACGCCTGGAGGACGCCGAGCGCGATGGCGACCGCATCTATGCGGTGTTGCGCGGCATCGGCGCCTCCAGCGACGGGCGCTATAAGAGCATCTACGCCCCGCGCCCGGAAGGACAGGCCAAAGCCGTCCGCCGCGCGTATGAAGAAGCCGGCTTCGCCCCGGAGACCGTCGGCCTCATCGAGGCTCACGGTACCGGCACCCCTGCCGGCGATCCCGCCGAGATCGAGGGGCTGCGGCTGGCCTTCGACAACGGCGACGGGCGCGGACAACACATCGCCCTGGGCAGCGTCAAATCGCAAATCGGCCACACCAAGGCCGCCGCGGGCATTGCCGGGCTGCTGAAGGCCGTGCTGGCCCTGGATCAGAAGATCCTGCCGCCTACCCTCAACGTCGAACGGCCCAATCCGAAGCTCGCGCTGGAGTCGTCGCCGTTCTACCTCAACACGGAAACACGCCCCTGGATCCGTGCGACTGGCGCCGCGCCGCGTCGCGCCGCCGTCAGCGCCTTTGGCTTCGGCGGCACCAACTTCCACGTGGTGCTGGAGGAGTACACGGCGGAGCATAGCGGCCCTTATCGCCTGAACCGCGTGGTCCAACCGCTGATCCTGCAGGCGGAAAGCCCAACGGCGCTGATCCAGACGTGCGAAGCTGCCCTGACGGCATTTACCGGCCCCGACGGCGCGACGGCCTACGCCGACGTGACTGCCCGCAGTCGCGCGCCGCAGCTCCCGCAGACGGCGGCACGCCTGGGTTTTGTCGCTGCCGACCGTGACGAAGCCGTCCAGCTGCTGAAGAGCGCCCTGGCGGTGCTCCGCAAAGATCCGGAGACCGAGACCTGGGAACACCCGCGTGGCATCACCTATCGCCGCAACGGCCTCGATCCGCAGGGCGCTGTGGTGGCCCTCTTCCCCGGCCAGGGCTCGCAGTACCTCAACATGTGCTGCGACGTAGCCCTCAACTTCCCGCCGCTGCGAGAAGTTTACGCCCGGATGGACGCGCGCTTCATCGCCGAGGGCAAGACGCCCCTTTCCGCCGTCGTCTTTCCCATCCCCGCCTTCGACGAGGCGACGCGCGAGCGCCAGGCTGCCGCGCTTCAGGCTACCGACTATGCTCAGGCCGCCATCGGCGTGACCAGCGCCGGCCTCTTCAAAATCCTGCAGGCGGCCGGCTTCGCGCCCGACTTCGCGGCGGGCCACAGCTTCGGCGAGCTCTCCGCGCTCTGGGCCGGCGGCATGTTGGACGACGACGCTTTCCTGGACCTGGTCAAGGCGCGGGGGCAGGCCATGACGCCGCCCGACGACCCTGACTTCACCGACGCCGGCGCCATGTTGGCCGTCAAGGGCGCGCTGACCCAGATCGAGCAGGAGCTGGCGGCCTTTGAGGACGTCGTCATCGCCAACCAGAACTCCCCCGAGCAAGTGGTGTTGGCCGGTCCGACGCCGGCCATCGAGGCCGTGGCCGGGGTGCTCGCCGGGAAGGGGTTCAAGGTGACGCCGTTAGACGTCTCTGCCGCCTTCCACACGCCGCTGGTCGGGCACGCCTCGGCGCCCTTCGCCGCCGCCGTCCAGCGGACCCCCTTCCAGCCAGCGCGTCTTTCCGTCTATTCCAACACTACCGGCGGCCCGTACCCCCAGGACCTCGAGGCCGCCAAAGAGATCCTTTCCAACCACATCCTGCACCCCGTCATCTTCAAGACCCAGATCGAACAGCTCTACGCCGCCGGGGGACGTCTCTTCGTCGAGATCGGGCCACGGAGCATCGTCACCAATCTGGTCAACGAGATCCTGGCGGACCAGCCTCACGTCGCCATCTCGCTCAACGCCAGCCGTCAGAAGTCCGCCGACCGGCAATTGCGCGACGCCGTGGTGCGTCTGCAAGTCGCCGGCCTGCCGCTGGGGGACATTGACCCCTACGCGCGCGCTTCCAAGAGCCCCAGGTAACAGCCATTCTTTATGATTTATGAAATTTTCATGATAACTTATGCATGGAGGGAACGATGGCATTCAGCGTAAAACTCAATGGCAACAACTATGTCAGCGAGAAGACGCGGGCCGCCTTCGAGCAGGCGTTGCAAGACGGTCCGCGGGTTCACCTGCCCCATCAAGAGGACGAGCCCGCCGCGGCCTCCCTAGAGGAACCGACGGCTTCCGAGGCCGATGTCCAACCGGGTGCGTGGGATTACTCTCACGTCCTGGAAAGCCTTGAACGCGGCCTGGCTCAGTCTTATGAGCACCAGCGGCAGACGCTGCAGGTGCATGAACAATACCTGCGCCAGCAGGGGGACTACGCCCAGATCTTCGCGCAGCTGATGCAGCAACAGAACGCGCTCTTCGCCAACGGTGACAGCACTCCAGAGCGGTTGGAGGCCGCGCTGACGGCCCTGGAACATCTGTCTCGCAGCATTGACCAATTCCATGAGTACCAGGCCCAGACACTGCACGTCCACAACGAATTCCTCTCCCAGCAAGCCGCCTACGCCCAGGCCTTTATGGACTTGCTTCGAAAACAGAGCGAGGTCCTGCTGCCGGGCAACGGGAGCGCCCGCCGCGCTGTCAGCGGCGCGACAACAGCCGGGCCAGCATCTTCCTCGAGCTCGCGCGGCGGCGCAGTTGAAAAACCGGCCACCTCAAGCCAGGCCGTGCGGAGCGCCTTACGCGACGCGGCAACATCCGGCCCGACGTCCCCGTCAGCTCCGCGCGACGCAGGCGAAAAACCGGCCACCTTGGCGGAAGCCGTGCGGAGCGCCGCAAGCGAGGCTCCCGCGCCGGGGCCGGCATCCCTGCCAGGCGCTGCCGCGATCGAGCAACCGCCCGCCGCAGAAGCAGTCGCTCCGAGCGCCATAAGCGACGCTCCAACGACCGCGCCCCTCGATCTCGAAACCCTCACCGCCTCCCTGCTGGAAATCGTCAGCGACAAGACCGGCTATCCCGCCGAGATGCTGGACCTGGGGATGGACATGGAGGCCGACCTGGGCATTGATTCCATCAAGCGCGTCGAGATCCTCAGCGCCCTGCAGGACCGCTACCCGGCTTTGCCCCAGATCGAAGCCCAGGACCTCGTCGAACTGCACACGCTGGGCCAGATCATGGCCTACCTGGAGCAACGGCAAGGAGACGCGGGAAAAAAAGCGTGAGGCGGGCGCGGGAAGAGACAACCGCCATCCGGCGCAGCGCGGTGACGTTGCACCCGCTGCCCGCGCCCGATACCCTGGAATATGCCCTCGCCGGGGGACACTGCTGTCTCGTCACCGACGATGGCGGACCCCTGAGTGCCGCCGTGGTGCAGGCCCTCGCCCGCCGGGGCTGGCCCGTGGTGTTGTGGCGCTTCCCCGAAGCTGTCGTCGCGCCGCAGCCGCGCACGCTGCCCTCCGACATCACGCAAGTGCAGCTGGAGGCCATGACTGAGAGCGCGCTGCAGGAGCAACTCGCTCTGATCACGGAAACCTGTGGCCCGGTGGGCGCCTTCATCCACCTGCACCCGGCCTTCGAGAGCACCGACGGCCTCTTTGACGAACGCGAGCGGGCCGTGGTCAAGCAGGTGTTCCTGCTGGCGAAACACCTGCAGCCCGCGCTCACCGGCGCAGCCGCGCGGGGCCGCGCGGTCTTCATGACCGTGACCCGCCTTGACGGTGTCCTGGGCCTCAGCGGGTCGAACGACTTCGGCGTCATCGGCGCCGGTCTGCCGGGGCTGGTCAAATCCCTGAACTTGGAGTGGGAGGACGTCTTCTGCCGCGCCGTGGATGTAGCCCCGGCCCTCGCGGCTGAGGACGCCGCGCAGGCCATCATCGCCGAGCTGGACGATCCCGACCGTCTGCTCGTCGAGGTAGGGCGCGGCCCCGCCGGACGGGTGACCCTGAAACGCCAGGAGCCGCGCCCGGCAGCCGACATCCAGCATCCCGTATCCAGCACGTCGCTCTTTCTGGTGAGTGGGGGCGCCAGAGGCGTCACGGCGGAGTGCGTGATGGAGGTTGCCCGGCGCTATCGCAGCGCCTTCATCCTCGTGGGACGTTCCCCCGCTCCCGACGGGCCAGAACCGGCCTGGAGCGCCGGCGCTGCCGATGAGAAAGCGCTCAAGCAGCAGGCCATGGAGCACCTCCTTGCCGCCGGCGAGTATCCCACGCCCCAGCGCGTCCAGCGCATGGTGCAGGACGTGCTCTGCCGGCGCGAGATCGCCGGGACGCTGCGGGCCGTCGCGGAGGTCGGCGGACGCGCCGTCTATGCCAGCGCCGACGTGACCGACGCGGCGGCGCTACAAGCAGCCGTCGAGGTGGCCCGCCAGGAGCTGGCGGCGGAGGGCGCCCCCTCGCGGATCACGGGGATCATTCACGGGGCCGGCGTCATCGCCGACAAACCCATCGAGCAGAAAACCGGGGCCGACTTCGAGCGCGTCATCTCGGTCAAAGTGGAGGGGCTGCAGAACCTGCTGGCGTGCGTCCCCCCCGAACAGCTGGAGCACCTGCTCTTCTTCTCCTCCATCGTGGCCTTCTACGGCAACGTGGGACAGGCCGATTACGCCTTGGCCAATGAGATCCTCAACAAGATTGCCTGCCGGCTCCGCCGCGCCTATCCCCACTGCCGCGTGCTCGCCATGGATTGGGGTCCCTGGGATGGCGGCATGGTGACCCCCGCGCTGCAGCGCCTTATGGCCCGGCGCGGCATCGAGGTGATCCCGGCGGAAATGGGCCGGGCCCTCTTCGCCGATGCCCTGGCCTCCGACGACGGGACGGCGCAGCTGGTCGTGGGCAACACGTTGGCGCGTCCGGCGTCTGTCCCTGGCGGAGAACTGCATACACACCGCATCCATCGCCGCCTCACCCTGGAAGCCAACCCCTTCCTGCGGGATCACGTCATCGGCGGATCCGCCGTCCTGCCGGTAGTCTGCGCCATCGCCTGGGCCGTCAATGCCGCCGAACAGCGCTACCCCGGTTACCACTTCTTCCGCGTCGAGCGCTACAAGACGCTCAAGGGCATCGTCTTCGACGCGACCCTGGCCGAGGAGTATGTGTTGGAGCTCGAAGAGAAGGCCAAAGGGCCGGACGAAATCGCCTTCGCGGCCCTGATCCGCAGTCAGACCGCCGACGGCAAGCCCCGCTTCCATTACAGCATGGACCTGACGTTGCGCCGCACGCTGCCGGTCGCTCCACAGCACACCGACTTGGACCTCGACGTCACACAGCCCATCCCCGGCGCGGCGCTCTACGACGGCGCGGTGCTCTTCCACGGCCCCGCCTTCCGGGGCATCGAGCGGCTGCTCACCATCGGCCCGGCCTCGCTGACCCTGGAGTGCGTCCCGCCGCCGCTAAGCCCTGAGAGCCAGGGTCAGTTCCCCGTGCAGGCCTTCAACCCCTATTTCACCGACGCCACGTTGCAGAGCCTTTTGATCTGGGCCCACCACACTTACGGCTACGGCGGGCTGCCCCTCAGCATCCAGGGCGGCGAGCAGTACCGTCCTGTGACAGAGGGGGAGCGGCTCTATGCCTCACTGAACGTGCAGGCCCATTCTCAACACCGCCTGGTCGCCGACGTCGTCGTCTGCGACGCCGGGGGAAGGGTCCAAAGCCGCGTCTGGGGTGCGGAGATCACGTTGAGCCCGCGCCTGAAGCAACTCTTTGCACAGAATCACCTGGAGAACGACCATGAGTAGCCTGAAGATCGTCGTGGTGGGAATGGACGTGCGGCTGGCAGGGGCGGGCGACCTGGACGCCTTCGCGCGCGGCCTTTATGCCGGAAATGTCTCCTTCGACGCCGGCGACAGCGGAGATGACGCTGCCCTGGCGTCCGTCATCGAAGGGGCGCTGGACGACGCCGGCATCCCGCTGGAGGCGGAAGTCGCTGTGCTCACCGTCGAGGCCGGCGAGGGGGCGCCGGCGTCTCTCCCCGAAGCGCTGGCCTCCGCCCGCCAATGGCTCGCCGGCGGCGACGCGGACGCCGTGGTTGTCGCCGCCGGAGGGGCTGGGAGCGCCGGCGCCGTGGCGCTGCAAACCCCGGCGCAGGCCGCCGCCGCGCCCCGCCGCTATGCTGTGCTCGAAGCGGTAGAGGTCACAGCCGAAGCTCGCCCCACCCCCGAGGCCGTCGCTGCCCTTTACCGCCGGGCGTGGCTGCAGACAGACCTGCCCCCGGCCTCCCTGGGCTACCTGGAACTCGCCGGCGATGCGGACCCTCGCCGCGAGAGCGCCCCCCTGGAGGGCGTGCGTCGCGCTTACCGCCCGGCGGGCGGGGCGTTGACCTGTGGATTGGGCGCGCTCGCCCCCGGCGGAGCCGCAACTCCCATGGCGCAGCTGGCGGGCTTCATCAAGACCGTGCTCTGCCTGCACCAGCGTTTTATCCCCGCCCAGCCCGAGTGGCAGGGACCCGAGGCGCCGGAACGCTGGGAAGGGACGCCCTTCTACGTGGACGTCGCCTCGCGCCCGTGGTTTGTGCCGACGGGCGAACGGCGCGTCGCGGCGTTTCATGTCCCCGCGAGCCCGCAGGGATCGGGCGGCGTTGTCATCCTCACCGACACGCCCTCGCCGCGCCGCGACAGCCGCGATTTGCAGCACGCTGCCTGCCTGCTGCCCCTGGCCGCTGAAAGCCAGGCTGCGCTGCTGGCCCGCTTAGCCGAGGTGTGGGAGGCGCTCACCGACGTGCGGACGGAAGCCGAACTGCACGCGGTAGCGCGCCGCTGTTACGAGACCTACCGCGAGACGCGGGCCGCCCGCTACACGCTCTGCCTGGTCGGCGAAGACCGGGACGCGCTGCTTCGCGATATCGCCTTCGCCTTCGAGGGCGTAGCGCGGGCCTTCGAGACGCAACAGCCCTGGCAGACGCCGGGCGGCAGCTACTTTACGCCGCGTCCGTTGGCCGGGGAAGGCGCCGTGGCCTTCGTCTATCCGGGCGCCTTCAACGCTTACCCGAACCTGGGCCGCGACCTCTTCCGCCTCTTCCCGCAGCTGCACGAGCGCTTTGAGGAGGCGGCGTCCGATCTGGGCAACGTGATGGGCGAGCGGCTCCTCTATCCCCGCAGCCTCGCTCCCCTTTCCAGGGCGGAGCAGCGCGCCGCCGAGGAGGCGCTGTTGGCGCAGCCCGTGACCCTCATTGAGACGGGCACGATCTTCGCCATGCTCTTCACCTCCATCCTGCGGGACGATTTTGGCGTGCGCCCCGCCGTCGCGCTGGGCTACAGCCTGGGTGAGGCGAGCATGCTCTGGGCCAACGGCGTCTGGCAGGACGCCGAGGCCAGCAGCCGCCTGTGGCGCCATTCGCCCCTTTTCAGGACGCGCCTCGCCGGTCCCAAGGAGGCGATACGAGAGGCGTGGGGGATTGCGCCCACTGTGGAAGACGACGCTTTCTGGCACACTTACCTGCTCAAGGCGCCGGTAGACGCCGTGAGGACGCAAGCCGCACAGGAGCCCCGCGTCGAGCTGACCATTATCAACGCGCCGGATGAGTGCATCATCGGCGGCGATCCTGCGGGATGCCAGCGCGTCATCCAGGCGCTGGGCTGCCACGCCCTACCGGCGCCCTATGACGCCGTGATCCACGCCGGGGCCATGCGCCTTGAGCGGCCGGCCCTCGTGGAGCTCTACACCCATGCGGTGAGGCGGCGGCCTTCCGTCGTCTTCTACTCTGCCGCCGGCTACGCGCCGCTGACGTTGGAGTCCCCGGCTCTGGCCCGCGCCCTGGCCGACATGACCTGTCACGCCGTTGACTTCCCGCGCCTGGTGCGCCGCGTCTACGCCGACGGCGCGCGCCTTTTCGTCGAGGTGGGGCCGCAGCGCACCTGTACTCGCTGGATCGAGAGGATCCTGGCGGGCCAGCCTCATGCCGCCGTGGCGATGGATAAGAAAGGCGCGGCGACTGCCCTCCAGGTCTTTGGCGTGCTGGCGCAGCTCCTCAGTCACGGCGTCGCCGTCGAGATGGGGCAGCTCTACGCGCCGGAAGCGCCGGCGCTCGCGTTCCATGAGATACCTGTGGCGGCGCCGGTAGGGGCCCTCGAGGCAGTTCAGGCGGAGCGCCCGGGATCCCCATCCCCGCTAACAGCGCCGTTCAGACCGGCAGCCATGCGGGAGAGTTTCGACCTGGTCTATCACGCCTATGAAGACGCGACCCAGCACTGTCAGCGTCTCGCCGAGGCCCACAGCGCTTTCTTGCAGGCGCGTCAGACGGCGCTGCGAGAGACCGGCGCCCTCATCCGATGGCAGATTGACGCCTACAGGCAATGGCTGAATGGGTCCCGGAACCGTGAGACCCCCTCTGACCGCGCGGGACGACAGGCGCTCTTCGATGAGGCCGCGCTGCAGGCCTTCGCTGCCGGCGCTCCTGAGCGGTGCTTCGGTTCTGCCTACGCGGCCTTTGCGGGACGCCGGCTGCCGTGCATCCCCAACGGCGACCTGCTGCTGATGAGCCGCATCGTGGAGGTGACAGGGGAACCGGGCGCGCTGCAGCCTGGCGCGAGCCTGGTTGGGGAATATGACGTCCCCGCCGACGCCTGGTTCTATCGCCAGAACGCTGCGCCGGCCATGCCCTATGCCGTGTTGATGGAGATCGCGTTGCAACCCTGCGGCTTTCTCTCGGCCTATCTGGGATCGGCGCTGAGTTGCCCGAAAAGCGACTTCTACTTCCGCAACCTTGACGGGGCGGGGCGGCTCCTGTGGGAACCCGACCTGCGCGGGCGCACCGTCACCAACCGCGTGCGCCTGCTCTCCTCGACGACGCTGGGCGGCGTCATCCTGCAGCGTTTCGCTTTCACGCTGGCCTGTGAGGAGAAGACCTTCTACGAGGGGGAGGCGTCTTTTGGCTATTTCGAGGCGGCGGCGTTGCAGAGTCAGGCTGGCTTAGATAGCGGGCAGACGACGCTGCCATGGTATAAGGCTCACGCGGAGGCGACCGCTGAGGGGCTCGAGCTCCGCGACCCGGCGGTGCGACAGCGGTATTACGTCGCGCCTGCCGGACGGCCGCACTATCGCCTGGTGGAGGGGCAGCTCGATTTGCTGGAGCGGGTGTGCCTCGTCGCCGACGGCGGCCAACACGGTCGGGGCTACGTCTACGCCGAAGCGATTGTTGATCCACGGGCCTGGTTCTTCAAAAACCATTTCTACCAGGACCCGGTGATGCCCGGCTCGCTGGGCGTGCAAGCGATCCAGCAAGCGCTGCAGGCTTATGCCATCCACGAGGGGTTGGGCGCCGGGCTGCGCTATCCCACTTTCACCCAGATTCCAGATCACCAGGTGAGCTGGAAGTACCGGGGCCAGATTCAGCCGGAGGATAGGGCGCTGGCGCTGGAGGCTCACGTGCGGGAGGTGCGGGAGCGCCCCGGTGAGGTGACCCTTGTCGGCGACGCCAGTCTCTGGAAGGCCGACCGGCGCATCTACGAAGTCAACGGCGCGGGGATTTGCATCCGCGAGAAGGTTTGAAATGTCTACCAATCAGGAGGAACCTCATGGGGAATGATCTGGGGGCAGCCAGATGGCAGGGGCCGCAGGAGACTCTCGCCTGCGATGACGAGGGGATCCGCGAACGCCTGCGCGATCTGGAGCAGCCCTGTTACGTGGTGCGAGAGGGGGAGCGGATCGGTGTGACGCACGCCGGCCGCCGGGCAGCGCCAGACGAGGAGGGGCTGACCCTGCTGGCGGCCCTCGAACCCTTGTCGCCGCAGCGTCTGGGTGACCCTGCGTTTTGCGAGACCTACGGGCTGAAGTACGCCTATATGGCGGGCGCTATGGCCAACGCCATCGCCAGTGAGGCGCTGGTCATCGCCTTGGGGCGAGAAGGGTTGCTGGGCTCTTTTGGCGCCGGTGGGCTGACGCCGCAGCGGTTGGAGGAGGCCATCCGGCGGGTTCAGGCCGAATTGCCTGCCGGCCCCTACGCCTTCAATCTGCTTCACAGTCCCGACGAACCAGCGTTGGAGCGCGGCGCCGTCGAGCTGTACCTGAAACACGGCGTGCGCATCGTCGAAGCGTCGGCTTATCTGCGGCTGACCTCTGCCGTGGTACGCTACCGCGCCGCCGGGCTGGAACGCGGCCCCGATGGTGAGATTCGGATCCGTAACCGTGTCATCGCCAAGCTCTCCCGGCGGGAGGTCGCGCGGCAGTTCCTCGCGCCGGCGCCGGCGAAGCTGCTGCAGGAGCTGGTCGCGGCGGGCCAGATCACGGCCCGGCAAGCGGAGCTGGCGGAACACGTCCCCATGGCGGACGACATTACCGTGGAAGCCGATTCCGGCGGTCACACCGACAACCGTCCCCTGGTTTGCCTGCTGCCCTCCATGATCGCGTTGCGCGACGAATTGCAGGCGACTTACGGCTACGCGACGCCGGTGCGCATCGGGGCCGCCGGCGGCATCAGCACGCCGGCGGCAGTTCTGGGCGCCTTCATGATGGGAGCGGCCTACGTCGTCACCGGCTCCATCAACCATGCCAGCGTCGAAGCGGGGACGTCGCCGCAGGTCAAGCAGTTGCTGGCGCAGGCTGCCGCGACCGATGTGATGATGGCTCCTGCCGCCGATATGTTCGAGATGGGCACGCAGGTGCAGGTGCTCAAACGCGGCACGCTCTTTCCCATGCGGGCGCGGAAGCTCTACGAGCTCTACGCGGCCTACGACAGCATCGAAGCGCTGCCGGCGGCAGAGCGAGAGCAGTTGGAGACGCACGTCTTTCAGCGCAGCCTGGACGCCGTGTGGGACGACTGCATCACGTTCTTCAACACGCGCGATCCCGAACAGCTCCGCCGCGCCGAGGGGGATCCCAAGCGCAAGATGGCTCTCATCTTCCGCTGGTACCTGGGGCTGGCGACGCACTGGGGTATCCAGGGGGATCCGCAACGGCGGATGGACTATCAGATCTGGTGCGGGCCGGCGATGGGCGCCTTCAATGACTGGGTGCGGGGTTCGTACCTGGAGGCGCCGGAGAACCGTCATGTCGTCACGATGGCCCGCGAGCTGCTGGACGGGGCGGCGGTGCTGTATCGGATCCAGGCGCTGCGGTTGCAGGGTGTGCGTGCGCCGCAGCGCTGGGCGCAGCTTGAGCCTTTGGCGGCTTTTTGATTTTAGATTTTGGGCCGGGGCGCTCTAAGCTGCGGCCGGGCCCGAAGTCCAACACCGGCCCATAGGGCATTTTGCAGAGGGGGTTTGCGATGAGCAGCATACGCGAAGGGATTTGTCCGCAATGTCACTCGCGGGAGATTTTGGCCAACGCCGAGACGGCGGAACAGGACACGCTGGCGGTCCAGCTTTACGAGGAGGCCGGCGTGCAGCGGCGGGGACGGCGCACGTTCCCCATCAAGGCCTGGATCTGTACGCACTGCGGGTATACGGAGTTCTATGTTACCAATCCCAGGACCTGGCGCGCTCCTACCGACGTTCGCTGGAATCGCTGGCCTGACGAGGCGCTTTCCGACGTGCGACGCTTGCCGGAGGACGGCGTCCATGTCTGGCGGATAGGACTGGATGTGCCGGCGACGCGCCTCGCCGGGCTCGGCGCCTACCTCACGCCGGAAGAGATGGCTCGCGCCGGCCGTTACCGCTTTCCCGCTCCCCGCCGACGTTTCGTCGCGGCGCGGGGGCTCTTGCGGGAGCTCCTGGGCGCGTATCTGGAGCTGGATCCCGCGCGCCTGCGGTTTCGACAGAACGCCTGGGGCAAGCCGCTGCTCCTGGAGCCGCCGGACGCGCTGCAGTTCAACGTCACCCATACGGACGACCTGGCGCTCATCGCGGTGAGTGCTGGCAACGCCGTGGGCATTGACGTGGAGCGCATCCGCCCGCTGGCGCATCCCGACCGGCTGGCGGCGCGCACCTTTTCACCCCTGGAATATGCCGCCTTCCGCGAGCTGCCCCTGTCACAGCAGCTGGAGGCGTTTTTCGCCGTGTGGACGCGGAAAGAGGCGTACATGAAGGCGCGCGGTTGGGGGTTTCACCTGCCGCCGGACGCCTTTGACGTCACCGTAGCGCCTGACGCGCCCCCGCAACTGCTGGCGGATCGCCAGGCGCCTGCAGAAGCGCTCCGCTGGCGCCTGCACGATCTTGCGGTGGGGACGGCTTACAGGGCCAGCCTGTGCGTGTCCTTTGAGGTATGGGCAGCTCCTTCGGCGGCCGCCGCCAACCCCTTACATCCTCCCGGCGCTGGCCTCATCTAACGCGGCGACTTCTTCGTCGGTCAACCGCCAGCCCAGCGCACCGAGGTTGGATTGCAATTGCCGGGCATTCTTCGCCCCGGGGATCGGAATGGCGCCCTTGCAGATCGTCCAGTTGAGCGCGACCTGCGCCGGCGACTTGTCGCCGTGGGCTGCGCCGATTTCCCGCATCAAGGCGATGAGAGGCTGGACTTGCTGCAGCCGCTGCCGGTTGTAGAGGCGGCGACGCATCCCCGGCGGCGGATTTTCCGGCGTGTACTTGCCGGTGAGGATCCCCTTGGCGAGGGGACTGTACGCGATGATGGTCACCCCCAGGTCGCGGGCAGTCTGCAGCTGGCCGTTGCGCTCCGGGTCGCGGTGCAGCAGGCTGTATTCGATCTGGTTGGACGCCAGGGGCACGCCGCGCGCGGCGAGGGTGTTGAAGGCGCGTCCCATCTGGGCGGCGGAGAAGTTGGAGACGCCCACGGCGCGGGTAAGGCCCGCTTCCACGGCATCCGCCAGGCCCTCTGCCCACTCTTCCACCGGCAGCGGCGGGAAGGGGAAATGTACCTGATAGAGATCCACGCGGGGCAATCCCAACCGCTTGAGGCTGCGTTGCAGGGCGGCAAGCAACCGCGAGCGGTGCAAGCGCCACGGATACGGCATGAATTTGGTGGCGATGGTGACGTTTTGGCCGCTCTCGCGCACGAATTGCCCCAGCAGCGTCTCAGAGCGTCCATTTCCGTAGGCCTCCGCGGTGTCGAAGAAGGCGACCCCTGCAGCGAGCGCCGCGTCGAAGGCCGCGCGGATGTCGGCGTCGGTATAGCCGCCCTTGCCGTAGTCCCACAACATGCGATCGCCCCATTGCCAGGTGCCGATACCCAGCGGCGGGACTTGAATGCCAGTCTTCCCTAACTGAACCAGTTCATCTTTCATGAGATTGCTCCAATTCCTCCATGGTCGCGCGGATGAGCCGGGCGCTGGCGTGCAGCGCCGAGGTCTCCTGCGCACTGAGTTTGAGTACAAGGATTCCATCACCCCCAGCTCCCCAGTCGCTGAGGGGGTATCACAAAACATCCACGGGATCAATGTCCACGCGCCAGCCGGGCGGGAGCGGGAAATCTCGCAGAAAGGCGGGTGGATCGAAGTGCCGCAGCAACAGGTGCCAGCGATAGCGGCCGCGCACCCGCGCGAAGAAAGCCGGCGCCGGTCCGATGAGGTCGCTCGCCGGCAGCCCCGCCCGTTGGAGCGCCTCTCGCAGCTCTTTGGCGAGCAGCCGGGCGGCGGCCTCGGCCTGGCCCGCGTCGCTGTGTTGGAAGAGCAGGCGCGCCAGGCGCATGTAGGGCGGATAGCCGGCCGCCTCGCGGAACGCCAGCTCGCGCCGCGCAAAGCCGATCGTGTCGTGGACGGCGGCGTATTGGATGGCGTAGTGTTCGGGATGGTAGGTCTGCAGGATGGTGCGCCCTCCCGGCAAACCCCGGCCCGCGCGCCCCGCTACTTGCGCCAGCAGCTGGAAGGTCCGCTCGGCGGCGCGAAAGTCCGGCAGGAACAGCCCCACATCCGCCGAAATGACTCCCACGACGGTCACCGCCGGCAGATCGAGCCCCCGCGCCACCATCTGTGTGCCGATGAGAATGTCCGCCTGCCCGGTGGCAAAGCGCGTGAGGAGGTTGGTGTGCGCGGCGTGCGTGCGCGCTACGTCGCGGTCCCAGCGCAGCCGCCGCGCCTCAGGCCAGCGCGCGGCGACCTGTTCCTCCAGCCCCTCCGTTCCCAGGCCGAAAGCGCGCACGCGCCCGGAGCCGCATTGGGGGCAGCGTGACGCCATCGGTCCCCGAAACCCGCAGTGATGACAGATCAGGCTCTCGGCGTCGCGGTGAAGCGTGAGTGGGACCTCGCACTTCGGGCAGCGCGCTACCCAACCGCAGTCGCGGCAGAAGACGTAGGTCGCCGTCCCGCGCCGGTTGAGGAAGAAAATCACCTGCTCGCGCCGCGCCAGGGCTTGATCCACACTCTCGGCCAGCACCCGGCTGAAGATGGAGCGGTTGCCCGCCTGCAGCTCCGCGCGCATGTCCACCAGCTGGACCGGCGGCAGCGCGATGGTGCAGGCTTGCGGCGCTTCTTCCAGGGGGCGATAGCGGTTCTGGGACAGGTGCAGGTAGTGCTGCCAATCGGCGATGCGCTGTTGATGTCCCAGGACGCGGCGCGGCATCTGCAGCAGCCGATAGCGCCCTTCCAGCGCGCGGGCATACGCCTCCAGCGAGGGGGTGGCGCTGCCGAGCAGCAGCTGCGCGCCCGTCAACTGCGCCAGTTTCTCTGCCGCCTCGCGCGCGTGATACATGGGCGGCTGACTTTGCTTGTAGCTGCTGTCTTCTTCCTCATCCAGGACGATGAGCCCCAGGTGGGGGAAGGGCGTGAACAGGGCCGAGCGCGCTCCCACAAGCACCTGCAAGTCCCCCTGGCGCGCCCGGCGCCACGTGTCGTAGCGCTCCCCTTCGCTCATGGCGCTGTGCCAGACGCCCACTTTGCCGGGGAAGCGCAGCATGAAGCGGCGCACGGTCTGCGGCGTGAGGCTGATTTCGGGGACGAGGATGAGCGCCTGTCGTCCTTGCGCCAACACCCGTTCCGTCAGTCGCAGGTAGATCTCGGTCTTGCCGGAGCCGGTGACGCCGAGGAGGAGCGTGGGGACGGGCGATGCGGTTTCCAGCGCTTCGGCGAGGGTGTCCCACACTTGCTGTTGATCGGGGAGGAGCGGCGGCGGGGTCGTGGGGACAAAAATTTTGTCGGTGAGGGGATCGCGCACCAGCTCCGCGCTGCTGAAGGCGAGCAGTCCCCGCTTCTGCAACGTCTTGAGCTGTTCCGTCTGCACGCCGGTCTCCGCGCGGATGACTTCCAGCTCGACGGGGCCGGCTTCACGCTCCAGAAATTCCAGGACGGCGAGATAGCGTTCTGTCTGCTTCAAGCCCTTCATCGCGGCCGGCCACGCCTCGCGGGGGAGGAGCAGCGTCGCCAATCGCACGACGTGAGGTTGGGGCTGCGGCAGGGTCTGGCTGCGCTCTACTTTGATCAGGCCCTGACGTTCCAGCCAGGTCATGGCCCGCTGCCAATCCTTGCCACGCAGCGCCGCGTTAATCTGGTCGCGGGACAAAGGGCCGCGCGCGAGCAGGAGTTCCAGCAATGCCCGGGCGTGCGGGGGCAGGTCGGTGGGCAGCGTCGTCACCAGCGGCGTGAGGCGCAGCAGCTTTTTGGGGCGCAATCCCGGCGGCAGCATGGTCATCACGCAAGTGTGGAGCGGCGTGAGCGTCTCCGCGCTCATCCAGCGGGCCAGGTCGAGCAGCGCGGGGGGCAGCACCGGCTCGGTGTCGAGGAGGCCCTCGATGGGGCGCGGGTCAGGGACGGCGGGTTGCGGCGTCAGCGCCATCACGATCCCTGGCAGCCGGCGCTCACGAAAGGGGACGATCACCATCATCCCCGGGCGGAGTTGCGCTGCGAGGCTCGCCGGCACGGCGTAGTCGAAGAAGGGGGTGGCCTGCGCTTTGATCGGCAGAAAGACAAGCACCTGGGCAAACATGATCAGCTTTCTCAGCAAAAATGGCGGAGCAATTCAGCCGGGCGTTTTAGTTGACTGGTTGACGAAAATTATCATGGGGGATTGTCCACGATTTGATCCAGCGTCTCTTGATAGGAAGGCGTGCCCGGCGCGACGCCGGTGATCGCGACGAGGGTGCCGATGGGCGTCCACTCGAAGAGCTGTTGGGCCTCCCCCACATCGAGGATGATGCAGCCGAAGGAAGCGGGCCAGCCCAGCACGCCGCGCGAGAGCCGGTAGCCTCCCCGCGTGATGGGCAATTCGTGGATGCCGTTGTAGAAATCCGGGCCCTCCTTGTAAATGCCCATGAAATAGGGCATCTCCAGGCTCCAGCGCTGGGCGTAGGCGTTTTCTTCCTTTATGAGGACCTGAAACAGGCCCGCAATGGTCGGCGTTTTCGACATGCCGCTGGAGATTCTGAACTCGAATTGCAGGGCGCCGTCCTGGTAGGCGCGTAGTTTTTGCTCCGGCAGGCTGATTTCGATGCGTTTGTCGGGCACAACGGGCTCTGGAATCAGGACGTCAATGGAAGGGATGACGAGCTGCTGTCCGATGAGCAGGCTGCTGGAAATCACGTCGGGGTTGGCCTCGAGGAGGCGCCACAGCGGGAAGCCAAAGCTGTAAGCGATGTCAAACAGGTTGTCGCCCGGCTGGACGAAATACGCTTTTTCGGGATGGCGGACGCGCGCGGCGGCGTGATGTTCGCCGGCTTCGAGGGCCGCCAGCGTGCGGGTGAGGGTCGCGCTGACGTCGAGGAAGCGCTCCTCTCCCAGTTGGGAGCTGACGTCCTCCAGCCAGGCGCGGACGCGGTCGGCTTCGATGCTGAGGGTGATGGCGGGCGGCTCCGTCTCCGGGTGCAGCGCGAGCCACGCGGTGATTTGGGCGGGCGGCGCGGCGAAGTCGTTGCGGTAGTCGGTCACGGGGTCGTTCACTTCGAGGACGAAGGGCGCGGCGAGGAGCTTCACGGCGCGGGAATACGCCGGCTCCGGCGCTTCCAGGCGCGGCGGAAGGCTGCGCAGCGCCAGGCGCACTTCGGTCTCGCCATGGTCGAGCGCTTCGAGGAGCGCCGCGCTCGCCGCGGCGACGTCGAGCTCCTGTCCCGCCTGCCCCGGCGCGCCCACCGGGCCGGCCGGCGTGAGGGTGAGGGTCGCCTCCACGGGATCGCGATAGACCGCTTTGGCGATGGTCTCCACGGCGCGGGTCGCTTTGGCCGGATCGGCGGGGATGAGGACGACGGGCACTTCCTGGCCCTCTTGCCGCACGCGCCAGGCCGCCTGGAGACGCGCGGGCCACGTCGCCTCGCGGGCCACCTGATAGGCCGCGGCGACCGTCGCGGGGACGTCGTAGCGCTGTCCGAGCGCGGCCCAACTGAAGCGCCAGGCCTGTTCATTCACCCACAGAGTGATTCCTTCCGCTTGGGGATCGGGCAAGGCGCGCTGCAGCGCGGCTTCGGCTTCCGACGCGGTCATGCCGCCGACGTCCAGGCCGTTCACGGTCACGCCGGGGAAGATGCGTTCGGCGTGGCGCCTGTCATAGGCGATGGCGAGGCCGGCGAGCAGCAGGGCGCCGACCGCGATGACGATTCCTATCCACCGTAGCGCACGTTGCATGGGGTTCCTCTGAAAATAGAGAGTCGTGAGTCGTGAGTAGAGAGCCGTCGCAGTCTCGACTCACGGCTCACAACTCACAACTCACATTCTCATTCTTGGTGGTGTGCGCCAGTACATGGCGTCTCCTTTTGGGCTTGAATGCGTGCATTTTACCGCATTCTCGGAATTTGGTGAGGGCGCTTCAATCCAGCCAGCGCAAGGCGGCGGGATCGAGCGCAAAGGCGCTTTCTGTCCCCAGGGCGGGAGCTGGCTGGCGTAAGCCCTGGGTGAAGCTGAGGAGGGCGCCGTTGCAATCGAGCTCCAGCCGGTAATAGCTGCCGTGGAAGCTGCGCTGGACCACCCGTCCTCGAAGGGGAGCGTTCTCTGCGGGACGGATGCCCCAGGAGTGGATGAGCAGCGTCCCCTCGCTGCCGGGCGCCGGCAAGATGGCGGCGTCCGCCACATCAAGGATGCCCAGGGACGTTTCGACTTGCCGTGCGCCGATCACTTTCGCCGGGAAAAGGTTTTGCAGGCCCAAAAATCGCGCGACCCAGGCGTTCGCCGGCGCCGCGTAGACCGCTTCCGGCGTCCCCTGTTGCACCACGCGCCCCTCATGGAGCAGGATCACGCGATCCGCCAGCGCAAAGGCTTCTTCCTGGTCATGGGTGACGGTGATGGCGGTGACGCCGACCTGCCGAAGGATGGCGGGCAGCTCTTCGAGCAGGCGCTCGCGGAGGTTGCGGTCGAGCGCGCCCAACGGCTCGTCGAGCAACAGCAAGCGCGGATTGGGCGCGAGGCTGCGCGCGAGCGCCACCCGTTGTCGTTCCCCGCCTGAAAGCGAGTTTACGTCGCGGGCGCCGAAGCCTTCGAGGCCGACGAGGGCAAGGGTCTCTTGAACACGTTGCGCTACGCTTGAAGCGTACTGCGTACTGCGTACTGCGTAATGAGAACGGTTTGACGTTTCACGTTTCACGTTTGACGCCTGCATCCGCAGCCCAAAGGCCACATTTTCGGCCACGGTCTTGTGGGGGAAGAGGGCGTAATCCTGGAACATGAGCACCACGCCGCGCTTGTGGGCCGGGACGCGCGTGAGGTCCTGCCCGTCGAGCCACACCTGCCCGGCCTCGGGTTCCTCCAGGCCGGCGAGGAGGCGCAACAGCGTGGTCTTGCCGCTGCCCGAAGGGCCGAGGAGGCAGGCGATTTCCCCGCGCTCGACGGCGAAGGTCACGCCGCAGAGCAGCGGCGCGTCAGCGTAGGATTTGTGGAGGTTGGTGAGGTGCAGGAAGGGCATGGAGCTATTTCCAGAGTGATCTTGTTGCAACATTCTATTCATCTGTGGGCGTGTTACCCATGATATCAATCTTAATCCAACGGCCTTCCCCAAGAGAGGTGATGATGCCCAAATCGCGGAGCTGCTGCAAAATCTGGCGGATTTTTGCTTCGATGTGTTGATTATTAGGATAAACGGAGCTGAATTCATCTATATATTGATATAACTCACTAGTGTGAAATATTATGTTCGGCAGCTTGCTAAAGACCAATTTCTGCCAACCCTGTAAAGTGTCTGGCGATACAAAAGGTTTGGGCAATGATTGTTCTCTCTGCCTAATTTCGGCTAAAGCATGTTGTGTACTTTTATCTCGTGCTACTCCATGGGAAACTGCCCCACGTCTAATTATTTCGGCGTAGGCTTGGATGTAGTCAATATCTGGACTAAACCGTGTGGGCTGATACTTGATGCGCGCGTATATATCTTTTAATGCTTCTACTTCCTGATCTTGACTGGTGAATTCCAGAACAGCGTTTATTTCAATGTTTTCACTCAATCCTCCTCGTGTCAGATTTGATGAGCCAATAATACTGGTAACAGATTCATTTCTTTCAAAAAGATAAAGTTTGGGATGATAAGTGGCGGCAGCATCAGTTGGATCACTATAGCAGTAGAATCTGAATTTGGAAGGATGCATTGCTGTCAGCTCGTACATCATCTGGAGAGATTCGGCGTCCGTTGTGTAAAAATCCAAACCAACAATAAATTCTATATTTCCACCCTCTGCCAGACATGCATTTAGCAAAGGCTCTAACAGCTCCATCCCCGAGGATTTCACAAACGCAACTGCCATTTGGGCTCTTTGTGCATGGGGTAGAACGCTATTGAGCACATCTATCATGCGTAAATTTATATTATCAGCAAATTTGACATTCATCTTTTCTGTCCTTTAAATATGGTAGATGGCGATAGGGAGCGCTTCAATTTCCGTGGCGCTGCGCGCGGTCGGTCATGCCTCTTCCGACTTCGATTCAGCAAAAGCGACCGCCAGCGCGCTCTCGGTGACGGCGGAATAGCTGCGTTCCAATTGGGTGCGGAAGAACCCCGGCTCGATGAAATCGGGCAGCCCCACGCGCTTGAGAAGCGCCAACGCTACCGGCGGTTCTGCAATCTGCACGCGGAAATCCGCCAGCGCCTGCGCCGAGCCCCAGTAGTGCGCCAGGCTTTCTTCCAGCGGCGCGACCGGCGCGGCGGCGATGGCAGCGGGCGCGTAAGGCGTGAGTTCCTCGCTGACGGGCGCACCGACCGCGCGGCGCTTCCGCAATTCCGCCGCTACTTGTTCCTTGGTGCGGCCTCGCAGCGTGAAGAGCAAAAACGGATCGGCGTCGAAGCGTTCGCCCAGAAGATAGTAGACTGCCGCCACATGCTTGCAGGGATTGGCCCAATCCGGGCAGGAACAGTCGCTGCCCAGATCGCCGCGTGCGGAGGGGAAGAGGGGCACATGCACGGCGTTGAAGACGCTTTCGATGTCGTCGGGCATTTCGCCATTGAGCAGCTGCGCCGCGTAGAGGGCCTGTCCTGCCAGCGCATCGAACACCGCGCCCCATTGCCCATCGGTGAGCGGCTTGAGCTCGATGGTCACTTTGTAGGGGGTAGGGCGCGAGCCCTGGACCCGCGCCGTCACTTTCCCCGGGTGGATGTTGATTTCCAGCACCTGTCCCTTGCGCGCATAGCTCCGTCCCCGGCTCAGGCGTCCGCTGTCCATGAGGGGGGTGAGGGCCTTGATCCAGCGATCGCCCCACCAGGTCGAGGTGAAGCTCCCGCGTTGGGCCTTGGCTTTGATGCCGTCGGCAGGGCGCGGTTGGGTGCTCTCATAGCGGGGCCAATAGTTTTCATAGTAACTGGAATGTTTTCTGGACATGGCGCTGTCCTTCGCCGTCAGCCTGAACGTCCTTCGTCTGTGGCGAGGCGTTTACGTCTCCCGCAGGACGATAATTTCCCGCAATTCTTCCGTGCTCAGATCGGCGAGCCAATCCTCGCCGGCGCCGATGACGCTTTGCGCCAGGGCTTTCTTGCTCTCGATGAGCGTGTCAATGCGTTCTTCCAGCGTCCCCGCGCAGATGAGCTTGTGGACCTGCACGTCGCGCGTTTGGCCGATGCGGAAGGCGCGATCGGTGGCCTGATCTTCGACGGCGGGATTCCACCAGCGGTCGAAGTGGAACACGTGATTGGCGGCGGTCAGGTTCAGGCCAACGCCGCCCGCCTTGAGTGACAACACGAACAGGGGCGGGCCATCCGGTTCCTGGAACCGCGCCACCATCCTGTCGCGCTGTTGGGAGGGGGTGCCGCCGTACAAGAAGAGCGTCTCTACCCCGAAGAGCGTCTGCAGGTAATGCTGGAGCCGTTGTCCCATCTCGGCAAACTGGGTGAAGATGAGCGCACGTTCATGCCCCTCCAGCACCTCTTCCAGCATCTCCGTGAGCCGGTCGAGCTTTCCCGAACGCCCCGGCAGCGGCGACCCATCGCCCAGGTAGTGCGCCGGGTGATTGCAGATCTGTTTGAGCCGCAAGAGTGCGCCGAGGATGGCGCCGCGCCGCGAGAACTCCGATTCTCCCTCGGCCTCGGCCTTTTCTGCCCTGGTGAGTGTGGCTTCCACCACCGCCTGATAGAGGGTGACTTGCTCCGGCGTGAGCGTGCAGTAGGTCTTGATTTCCAGTTTGTCCGGCAGATCCTGGATAATCGCAGGATCGGTCTTGAGGCGGCGGAGGATGAACGGGCCGACCAGTCCCCGCAAGCGCGCGGCGGCCTCGGTGTCTTGGTAGCGCTCGATAGGCAGGGCGAAGCGGCTGCGGAAGCTGGCCTGCGACCCGAGCAGGCCGGGATTGAGAAATTGCATGAGCGACCACAATTCCGAGAGGCGGTTTTCGACCGGCGTGCCGGTGAGGGTGATCCGCTGCCGGGCCTGCAGCTGCCGCACCGCCTGCGTCTGTTTGGCGTGCGGATTTTTGATGTTTTGCGCTTCATCCAAGATGACGGTATCCCAGGCGACTTCCGCCAGCGTCTCCACATCGCGCCGCAGCAAGCCATAGGTGCTGATGACGAGATCATGGGTGCGGATGGCATCCAGCAAATCCGCGCCGCGCTCACGTTCGGCGCCGTGATGCACCAGCACCTTGAGGGAGGGGCCAAAGCGCTGCACTTCGCGCTTCCAGTTGCCCACGACCGAGGTGGGGCATACCAGCAGTGCCGGTCCTATGGGCCCCTCCTCGCTTTCCCGCTCGTGCAGCAGCAGCGCGATGGCCTGGATGGTCTTCCCCAGGCCCATGTCATCCGCCAGGCAGGCTCCCAGGCCCCAGCGCCGCATGAACGCCAGCCACGAAGTGCCGCGTTGCTGATAGGGCCGCAATTGCCCCACAAAGCCTCTCGGCTGCGGCACTTCGGCCAGTTTTTCGCCGTCTCGCAATTGCTCTAACAAATCGGCCAGCCAGCCTGTGGCCTGCACCTGGCTCACCGGCAGGCCGTTGATTTCTGTCGTGGCTCCCTGCGCCACTGCCAGAGCTTCGGCGAAGCTGAGCTGCTGTTGCTGCTTTTTCCAGAACGCGATGGCCGCCTCGATTTCCTCTGGCTGCAAGAGCACCCACTGACCGCGCACCTGCACCAGCGGCATTTTGAGCGCCACCAACCGCTCGAACTCCTCGCGGCTGAGCGGCTCATCGCCCAGGGCCAGCTCCCAATCGAAGGTGACGAGGGCGTCCTGGCTCAAGATTCCCTTGCCGATGATGTTGGGATCGGCTTTCATTTTAGCGCGGACGCTGAGACGTGCGCCGGGTTTGTTCCACCACGGTGGGACGAGCACGCCGAAGCCGCTGCCTTCGAGCAGCGGACCCACTTCACGCAAAAAGGCGAAGGCCTCATCGGCGGACAGCGTGCAGGCCCGGGGACGAGCGGTGCGCAGGCTCTGCTTGATGGGCGGGAAGAGGCGGGCAGCCAGTCCCAGCCCTGCCAACACGTGTTCTTGCGCGTTCTCAAAACGGTAGTTGAGGTATTCCAGCGTGCCGCTGCGCGCGGACCACACCTGCTCCACCGGCACCAACAGGCTCGGGTCGTCGTTGGCCTGCAGGAAATAGCGCAAGCTCCACTCCGGCTTGAGCGCCGTGCCCGTTTCGGGGTCGGCTTCAGGCGCTTCGAGCCGGAAGCTCAGGCGGAAAGGCGCCTCGGCCACGCCCCGCAGCTGCGCCAGCCATTCCTGCCAGGCCTCGTAGAGCGCGGCGAGCTCCCGACGTTCGCTGGGGGAGGCTAGAATGCTGCCCTCGACGGCCCATAGCGCCGTCCACCAGGTCCCGGCGACGCCGGTCGGCGGCTTGTGGTGGGCGCTGAGGTGCGCGCGTCCCCAATCACGGACGGCCACATCCACCAGTTGCTTGAGGAAGCTCTCCAGCAACGTGTGCGGCGCGGGGGCCCGGCTCGGATCGGGAGGGGCCTGGACCTCGAAGAGCGCCCGCGCGACGGGCGGGCAGGCTTCCGTGAGCAGCTTGAGGCGGGTGCGATCTTCCGGCGTGTCCCAAATCGGCAGCCAAACCGCGCGGTAATGGCCCTCGTGTTCGGTGAGGCCCGGCAGGTAAGCCTGGCGGGCCAGCAGTTCCAGCCCGAACTTGGCGACGGCGCTCCAGTAGCGGAGATCATCGCCCCATTGGCGGCTGTACAAGTCCGCCGAGGCGGCCGGCAACGCGATGAGCAAGTCCAGGGCCGGCAGCACGTCCAGCGTCAGGCCGTTGACCTTCCAGGCGCCCAAAACTACCGGCGCTTCCTCATCTGCCTCATCCCCCGGCAGCGCCGGCATGAGCCAGGGAGGGAGCAACGGCGTGTCCCGCCGGGTAGGGAGAAATATGCCACAGGTCCATTCGGGCGTAGCGGTCCAGTCTATGGCGGGCAAAACCTCGGACAGACGGGCGTGCAGGGCGGCTGGCGTCGCCGCGTGCGGATGGGGTGGAAGCTTCGGTTGGCGGCCCCGGGGGCGCGGCGCGGCTTCCGCGCTCTCGGCCCAGAGAAAGAAGCGCTCGCCAGCCCAGCTGCCATGAAAAACCAGCGGTGTGCTCGCCATCTCTTCGCTCATCCCCATCACCCCTTACCCATCCCCCATTTCCCGCCCTTAAAACGTCTGCACCCCCGGCGGGCGGAGCCGTTCCATCGCCACGAAGCCCACGACGCAGACCGCCATCAGCAGCGTGGACATCGCCAGCGCCTGCCCATAGTTTACCGCACCCGGCAGAGAAAGGAAGCGGTAGATGGCGATGGGGAGCGTTGGAAGTTCGGGGCGAGCGATCATGGACGTGGCGCCGAATTCGCCCATGGAGACGGTGAAGGCGAAAATGCCGCCGACGGCGAGCGCGCGTTGGATGATGGGCAGGTCCACTTCGACGAAGACGCGCGCGGGCGGAGCGCCCAACGTCGCCGCGGCCTCGCGCAGCGTCGGGCGGATGGAGTGGAGCGCGGGCAGCAGGCTCCGCACGACGAAGGGGAGGGCGACGAGCGTGTGCCCGCAGATGATGAGCAGCGGCGTCCCCCGCAGGGCCAGCGGCGGACGGCTCATGCCGAGGAGATACCCCAGGCCCAGCGTCACCGCCGAGGTCCCCAGCGGGAGCATGAACAGCGCGTCGAGCAGCCAGCCTTGCCGCTGCCGGTAGAGCGCCAGTGAGGTGAGCAGGCCCAGCAGCAATGCGAGCGCCATCGTCGCCAGGGCGAAGCGCACGGAGTTCCATACCGCCGCGATCGGCGGAACGTAGAAGATGGAGCGGCGCGGATTTTCGAAAAGCGCGGCGTAATAGCGCAGGCCGCCGTCGAAGGAGCGCGCGACGAGGGTGAGCGGCGGGGCGGCAAGCAGCAAGCCCAACAGCGTCACGGTCGCCAGCAGCAGGGCGATCTCGGCGGGCTTGTGCGGGCGGCGTTGGGTGGCCCACTGCGGACGGAGTTCCAGCGGACGCGCGAGCCGCGCCTGCAGGCGGGTGTAGGTCAGCGTGAGCGCCAGGGTGATGAGGAGCTGCACCAGGCCGAGGGCCGCGGCCAGGGGCAGGTTGGCGAAGGCGATCGTCTGCCGGTAGATTTCCACCTCCAGCGTGGTGAAGCGCGGCCCGCCGAGGACGAGGATCACGCCGAAGCTGGTGAAGCAGAAGACGAAGACCAGCAGCGCTGCCGCGCCCAACGCCGGGGCGAGCAGGGGCAGTGTCACCTCGCGGAAAGCGCGCCAGGGGGACGCCCCCAGCGTCCGCGCGGCCTCTTCCAGGCGTGGGTCGAGGTTGGCCCAGAAGCCGCCCACCAGCCGCAGCACCAGCGTCACATTGTAGAAGACGTGCGCCAGCAGGATCGCGCCGAGGGTGTAACGCAGCGGCGAGGAGCTGCCCCACAGCGCCGTGAACGCCGCGGCAACGACGACGGTAGGCAGCACGAAAGGCACGGTCGCCAGCGCCTGCAGCAGCGCCTTGCCGGGGAACTCGTAGCGCGCGAAGACGTAGGCGCCGGGCAGGCCCAGGAGTAACGTCAGCGCGGTGGAGAGCGTCGCCTGCCCGAAGGTGAAGCCCAGCACACGCAGCGTTGTGGTGCTGAAGAGGCGCGCGGTTACGTCGGCCCAGGCGCTGCCGGCGAAACTCGCGCCGAAAATCGCCGCCAGCGGATAGAAGTAGAAGAGCGCGAGGAAGAGCAGCGGGAGGAGGAGTAAGGCGTAACGGGTGAGGCGGGAGGTGTGAAGCGCGAGACGCGATTTACGGTGAGGGGTGGTATAGGTGTTCACAAGCCAGTTAAGATTGGGGGTGAATGTGCGCCATGACGCACCATGATAGGATAATCCTGCTCCCGTCAGCGGCGAATTTCATACCGGCGTCAGGACAGGGCAAATAGCATCGGCGCGAAGCGTCTCAGCCGCAAAAGCCAGCGCGGCCAGGATCGCTTCGCGGGTCAAGCGCGGATAGGCTTCGAGGGTTGGTTCGATGATTTCACCAAATCTACGAATCGCAAGGGGCCATCAATTGCTGCCTGGTCACTTAAGCCAGACTGAACAATTACTCCAGCACGATCATTTCAGGGCTTCCCAATTGGCTTCGGCTACGCTTTCAAACGGCTTCTCGTATTCCACCGGTTGTTCTCGCAGCGCGTAAACTGCTTCACCGGCGGGTGCGCGGCGCAAAATCAGGATTTCCACTTTTTCTCCCGCCGTGAAGGGAAGCTCCGTCAGGACCACCTTTTTGTCGGCGGGTATGATTTTTTTCCATGCGATACGGTTGTAACACCATCGCACTATCCTTTCGGTCAGGATGTCCTTAGTATACCTCATTCCTGGGCCAAAGAGAAGCGTCAAATGCCGTTGCGACGTTTCACAAACGGCCTACCGCAACACCACCTCCGTCCATTCCTGAATCCAGCGCTCGCGGTTTTTTTCGATGCTCGTATAAGGCACGCTGACGGGGGAGTCGGCGATTTCGGCATAGTGGGTGAAGGCGGATTCGGGAAGTTTGATTTCCTGGCTGATGGGGAAGACCCACATTTGGAAGGGAATATCGCTTTGGAAGGGGGCGCTTAACAGGAATTCGATGAAGGCTTGCGCCAGTTCCTGGTTTTTTGTGCCTTTGAGGATGCCGGCGAACTCGATCTGGCGGAAGCACGTCCCCGGCGCGGTGATGGCCCCCGTCGGCGGCTCGGTGAGCGTGCCCTCACTGAAGTAAACCTCGGCGGCGGGGCTCGTGGCGTAGCTCACCACGAGAGGGCGCGTGCCTTCGCTGGAGGCGCCGCCGCTGAACTCGGTGTAGTAGGCCGTGTCCCAACCCTCGACTACCAGGACGTCGTTGGCGCGGAGCGCGCGCCAATAGTCGAGATAGCCCTCCTCGCCGAAGACGCCGATGGTGGCGATGAGGAACGCCAGTCCCGGCGACGAGGAGGCGGGGTTTTCCACCACGAGCAACCCTTTGTATTCGGGCCGGGTCAGGTCAGCGAGGCTCTGGGGGATGGCCAGGGCGTGTTCTGCGAAATAGGCCTTGTCGTAGTTGAGACACACATCGCCGAAGTCCACGGGCACCACGCGGGAGTCGGGATCCAGCTGGTAGGCGTCGAAGCCTTTATCCAGCCCCTGAGCCTTGTAGGGGATAAAAATCCCCGCTTCCAGCGCCCGGCTGAGGAACGTGTTATCCACGCCGTAGAGCACGTCCGCCTGGGGACTGTCTTTGCTCAGGATGGCCTGGTTGAGCATCGTGCCGGCGTCGCCGGCCTTGAGGAATTGCACCGTGACGTTGTGCTCGGCCTCGAAGGCAGCAATCACATCTTCGCTGACGCTGAAGCTGTCGTGCGTCATCACGCGCAACGTCTGAGGCCCGGCCGGCGTCGGCGCAGCGCACGCGGCGAGGAGAAAAATCACTGCTGACAAAAGTAGGGAGCGTTTCATGGCAACCTCCGTAGCCAGAAATTACGTATCACCCATTACCCCTCACCCCTCACGATTTCCTGCAAAAACACCACAGCAGCCCTCTTTCCAGCGTCACCGTCGCCGCTTCACCCTCCATCACATTGCTCACGCCGCGTGCGGGGCCGAAGCGCAGGGTCTCGCCGCGCAGGGGGAAGGCAAGCCCGGTGGTAGTCACGCCGACCGCGTCGCCGCCGAGGGGCAGGAGGGAGACGGTGTCGCCGGGCCGCCCCTGCAGCGTGAGCGTCTCGCCGCCGTGAAGGCAGCGGATGACCCACCCGGCGTCAGCGAGCAAAACTTCGCGTCCGACCAGGGCGGGCAGCGCGAGCAGCAGCAGATTGGCGAGCGCCTGATCGGGGCGTCCGCCCCACGCGCCGAGGATGACGATGGTGCGGGCCGGTTGTTCGGCGGCCCAGAGCAGCGCCAGCTCCAGATCGGTTTCGTCCTTGGCGGGTGGATGCGGGTGGAAGAGGGTGCCGGCGGCTTCCAGGCGGGCGCGCAGCTCCGGCGCCAGCGAATCCAGGTCGCCGATGACGTGCGCGGGCGTCACCCCGGCTGCCAGTGCCTGGCGCGTACCTCCGTCTGCGGCGATGACCAGGTCGCCTGGCTGAATCCAGCGGGCGGCCTCCGCGCGCGGGTCGTCCATGATTCCGTTAGTGAAAATGATGATGCGCATGGCACTTCCGTAATGCGTAATCCGTACTGCGTAATCCATCAAGTGGCGGTGCACGACGTAGTACGCAATACGCCTCACAAAAAATCCCCGCCGGTTTTTGCCCTGCGGGGACGGTAAAGTGAGCCTGTTTCCTTCCTCCGCCGGCATGACCCGGATCAGGTTGCGCTTGCGACTGCAAGCATGAGGGTCGGCGCGGGATGCTCAGCGCCCTCTCAGCCCGGTTCCCCGGACTCCCCTGGCAAGGATAACGATGTGAGTGTGCGTCTCGATGCTTTTGTATTATAGCATCATTATGGTATAATGTCACCCGTTGCGGGCGTTGCATAATGGTAATGCCTTAGCCTTCCAAGCTAATGCTACGGGTTCGATTCCCGTCGCCCGCTTAAGGGCCCATAGCTCAACGGTTAGAGCGGCCGGCTCATAACCGGTTGGTTCCGGGTTCAAGTCCTGGTGGGCCCATCCGGCACTGTCACTAACGGCCCGTCTGTCAACGGGCCGTTAGCTATGTTTAGAATAGAAGAGGGATGCAGACCCGTCCGCAGGGTTGATGAGGGTGAAGTGTCGTCAAATATGATGGTGGAACGTTTTGCGGCGTTGGAAGAACGCCTCGAAGAATTGAATCGCCTGATGGCAGATCCGGCAATCGCTCAGGATTATGAGAAGATTACTGAATATGCCAAAGAGCGCGCGGAGCTGGAGCCCAAGGCGGCGGTCTATCAGGCCTACCGTCAGGTCGCGGAAGCGCTCGCGCAGACGCGGGAGCTGTTGCGCACTGAGGAAGACCCCGAGCTGCGGCAGCTGGCGCATGAAGAGATTGCCCGCCTGGAAGCCGAGGAGGAGACCCTGGCGCAGCAATTAAAGCAATTGTTGCTGCCTCAAGATCCTCGCGACGAGAAGAATGTGATCATGGAGATCCGTGCGGGGGCGGGCGGCGACGAGGCCGGGCTGTTCGCCGCGGAACTCTTCCGCATGTACACGCGCTTCGCCGAGCGTCAGGGTGGTTGGAAGACGGAGATCATCAGCGAGAGTCACACCGGCATTGGCGGCTTCAAAGAGGTGATCTTCGAGATCCGCGGCAAGGGCGCCTACTCGCAGCTCAAATACGAGAGCGGCGTGCATCGCGTGCAGCGCGTGCCGGTGACCGAATCCAGCGGGCGGATTCACACCTCGACGGCGACGGTTGCTGTCTTGCCCGAAGTGGACGAAGTGGAAGTGGAGATCAACCCCAAGGATTTGGAGATTACCACTTATGGCTCCTCCGGTCCCGGCGGTCAGCATATGCAGAAGAACGAGACGGCGGTGCGCATCGTGCACAAGCCTACCGGTCTCGTGGCGACCTGTGAGAATCAGCGTTCGCTCACCCAGAACAAACTTCAGGCGATGGCGGTATTGCGCGCGCGGCTGTATGAGATCGAGCGCCAGAAACGCGAGACGGAGCTCGAAGAAGCGCGCCGGTCGCAGGTGGGCACGGGGGAACGCAGCGAGAAGATCCGCACCTACAACTTCCCTCAGAACCGGGTCACCGACCATCGCGTTGGGCTGACGATCTACAATCTGCCCGCGATCATGGAAGGCGATCTGACGCCGTTCATCGAAGCGCTGGCGTCTGACGAGCAAAACCGCAAACTGGCCGAATTGTGAGCTGCTGCGAGAGGGGGAATTCCCACGCCGCCGGCGTATGCCGGCGGCGTTTTGTATGCCTTAGCGAGGGATGAATCTCTCTCTGGTATGTAGTCAATTGTGATACACCTGTAATTTGTGAGCCAGGCATACGAGGCAAAGCATGGTATCTATTCCTGACGTTGTGGCATATCAAGGGGCTCGCGTAATTTTCTTCAACAAATTTGTAATTATGTTTACTAATGTCGGTTATAACTTGCTCCACAGAAAGTTTGGGAGAGCCCGTTTTTGGCTGGAATAGATGTACGCTTTGATCGATAGCAAATGTGCCTGATAGCTTATCGTAGGTTGAGCACTAAAGCTTGCCGAAATGGGCTGTTTCAGGACGGTTTGCCACTATAAGATTTACTGAGAGCACCTTATCCAAGAAATTGAAATCTATTGTGTCGTAATGAACGCCATTGCTATTTCATTGCATTTTTCAGATTAGAAAGTTTATACAAGTCTAAACTTGGTACTTGACATCTATGTAAATCTGTTCTATAATTTGTTAAGTTTAGTAATCGTTCTTCTAACTGCTAAATTCTCAACCATGAATCTATCGAGAACTTCATCCAGATTTCCAGACGTTGAAAGCGTTTCCTCTTGCTTTGAGTGCAGTTTTGCTTTGCCTGGTATCCTCTTAATGTTTGCCCAGATACTTTCCGCCGTCGTTAGGCAGTAGCTCAAATACCCTACGTATAAATTAAGTGTGTTGTATGGCTTATTGCTGAAAAACTCCAATTCCCGGTATAAAACAGGTTTACTCTTTCCCAGAGGGAAATGGGGAGGTCTTGCCCCTTCCTGGCATTGGATAACGAGTTGTTGATAATGGCAGTTTGCCGAAGGGAACTATTTTGGCGTGATCTGTCGTCCTTTGGCTTTGCAACTCGATGATTTGGGTCGGTGTAAAGATATGGTTGTTAAAAATCGCAAACAAATTATGGGACATTCATTGATTTGCGCTGTATTTATCTGTGGAGGAGGGACATGCTAATTGCACGAGTTGTGGGCTCGGCTGTTTCCACGGTTAAGGATGAGAATTTGCGTGGGCTCAAGCTGTTAGTGGTTCAAGAGACAACCCCTACCGACGAGTTACGCGGTGAGCCCTTTGTCGCCGCTGATACGGTGGGTGCTGGCGAAGGAGAGCTGGTGCTGATTGTGACAGGCAGTGCGGCGCGTCACACCGATAAGACGCGAGATTATCCGGTGGATGCAGCGATCATTGGCGTGCTGGATTCCCTTGAGGTCGCCGGCGAGGTCACATTCCGCAAGAGCTGATAATTCCAGATTGTGAGTGTCGTGTATCTTACTGTGCGGTACTCGCAACACATAACCCCTAACACATAATTCGTAACTTATAGTCAGCAAGGGGGCGCAAGAGCAAGATGAAACTGAAAGCAACACTGTTCGGCCAGACATTTACGTTTACTTCGATGAAGGAAGTGCTTGCTAAAGCGAATGAGCAGAAATCCGGCGATGAATTGCTAGGCATCGCTGCCAGGACGGCGACTGAACGTATGGCGGCGCGCTACGTGTTGAGCGAGCTGACTTTGGAAGACATCCGCAATCATCCGGTGATTCCTTACGAAAAAGATGAAGTTACCCGTGTCATTGAAGATGACATCAACGAGATCATCTTTGGCGAGATCAAACACTGGCCCGTGGGCCAGCTGCGCGAGTGGATTCTGGATCACCGCACCACCGGCGACGCCATCCGCCGGGTGAGTCGGGGTCTCAACTCTGAGATGATCGCGGGCGTCGCCAAGCTGATGTCGAACATGGATCTGGTCTACGCCGCGCGCAAAATCCGCATCACCTCTCGCGCCTATACCGAAATCGGGCAGGAGGGGACGCTGGCGTTTCGCTTGCAACCCAACCATCCCACCGATGATTGGACGGGCATTCTCGCGACCATCATGGAGGGTCTGAGCTACGGCTCCGGCGACGCTATCATCGGCATCAATCCGGTAGAAGATACCGTGCCGGGCACCAAGTTGCTCATGCAGAACAGCCACGACTTCATCCAGAAATGGGGCATCCCTACGCAAAACTGTGTGCTCTCCCATATCACCACACAGATGCAGGCCGTGCGCGAGGGTGCGCCAGTAGCGGTGCTGTTCCAGAGCATCGCCGGCACGGAGGATGCCAACACGTCTTTCGGTGTCACGGCGGCGTTGTTGCAGGAGGCGCAGGACCTCATCCGCAAGATGGGCACCGCGCCCGGCCCCAACCTGCTCTACTTCGAGACCGGGCAGGGTTCGGAGATGGCCGCCGGCTGCGATCATGGCGTGGATGAGATGACGCTGGAAGCGCGCACGTATGGCTTTGGGCGGCATTTCGCGCCGTTCATGGTGAACAACGTGTCGGGTTTCATCGGCCCGGAGACGATCTACGATGGCAAGCAGATCATCCGCGCCTCGCTGGAAGATCACTTCATGGGCAAGCTGCACGGCCTGCCAATGGGCATGGCCCCGTGTTACACTAATCACACCCACGCCGACCAGAACGATCAGGAGATCGCTACGATGTTGTTGACCATGGCGGGCGCCAACTATTTCATGGGCGTCCCCATGGGCGATGATGTGATGCTCAGCTACCAGGATACCAGCTTCCACGATGATGCCACGTTACGGGAACTGCTGGGCTTGTTGCCCGCGCCGGATTTCTACGCCTGGTTGCAAAAAATGGGCATCATGGCCGATGGGCGACTCACCGAAAGAGCTGGAGATGCTTCCATCTTTCTCCGGTGACCCGACATACCGCCGTCCCTATTTAGCGTTGAGAGGAGGTGATGCAAACCTACCAGCGATAGACGGAGCGAGCCTGATGTGATATTTGGCCCAGTCTTACGTTACCACTGTTGTTACTTTACCCTATACTTTTGAAGGAGGTTTCCCTTGGACATCAACCAGATCATCGTCTTCATCATGATGATTTTCATGATGTTGGGCGCTATTGATCGCATCATCGGCAACAAATTCGGCCTTGGAGTGGAATTTGAGAATGGCTTTAATGCCATGGGGCCATTGGCTCTGGCGATGGTAGGCGTTGTTTCGTTGGCGCCAGTGTTGGCTATGATTCTGCGGCCTATCGTGGTTCCCGTTTATCAATTCTTGGGGGCCGACCCCTCCATGTTTGCGACCACGTTGTTGGCGATTGACATGGGCGGCTATCCCTTGGCGAAAGAGTTGGCTTTGACTCCAGAAGCCGGTCTATATGCCGGTATTATCCTCGGCTCAATGATGGGCCCGACCATCGTGTTCTCCATTCCAGTGGCATTGGGCATCATTGAGGAGAAAGACCGCAAGTGGCTGGCGATGGGTATGTTGGCGGGTTTCATCACCATTCCTCTGGGCTGCATTGCGGGTGGTTTGGTGGCCGGCTGGGATTTCCTGTTTGTCGTCAAAAATATGATTCCTGTCACCATTGTGGCGGGCCTGATTGCGCTGGGGTTGTGGCGCATTCCCGAAAAGATGACGCACGGTTTCGAAATTTTTGGCAAGGGCGTGGTCATCATGATCACCATCGGCCTTGCGGCCATCGTGTGGGAAACGCTCACCGGCATCGTGCTGATCCCCGGACTGGCGTCTGTTTGGGAGGGCATTCAGATCGTCGGCGCAATCGCCATTGTTTTGTGTGGCGCTTACCCGATGGTAAGGGTGATTGTCAAAGTGGCCGAAAAGCCCCTGAAGGCAGTGGGGCGCCTATTGGGTATCAATGATGTCTCAGCTGCCGGGATGGTGGCGAACCTTGCCAACAACATTCCGATGTTTGCACTGATGAAGGACATGGATGATCGGGGTAAGGTGCTCAATGCGGCTTTTACTGTCAGCGCAGCCTTCACGTTTGGTGACCATCTAGGCTTTACTGCTGGTAACGAGCCAGATTTGATCTTCCCGATGATTGTGGGTAAGCTGGTTGCAGGCATTACCGCCGTTGCAGTCGCCATGCTAGTGGCCCCTAAATCGGAGTTGGCGTAGGCGTATTGGTGTCCATGTGCGTAGTAGGGGAACATCGGGTACAAAGTGCCTGTCTCCTATTCGCCTGATTCCCACTCATCGTTTAGAGATCTTTTATACTCAAGGAGATTGCTATGACCATACAGATGATTGCTCTCGGAATGATTGAGACCAAAGGGCTGGTCGGCGCCATCGAAGCCGCCGACGCCATGGTCAAGGCCGCCAACGTCAAGCTCATCGGCAAGGAATACATCGGCGGCGGGTACGTCACGGTGATGGTGCGCGGCGATGTGGGCGCGGTCAAAGCCGCGACTGATGCCGGCGCAGCTGCTGCGCAACGCATCGGCGAGCTCGTCAGCGTCCACGTCATCCCCCGTCCTCACACCGACGTGGAATTCATCTTGCCCAAAGTGAAAGAAGAGTAAAGACGAGGCTAGCGTTTCATGCCGGCAACTGGACGTGAACTGCTCAGCGTGGGGATTGACGTGGGCACCACGACGACCCAGGTGGTCTTCTCCAGGTTACAGGTGCAGGATGTGGCGCGCCTCGGACAGGTGCCGCGCCTGCAGGTGAACGCCAAAGCGGTGCTCTATCAAAGCCCTATCGCTTTCACGCCCTTGCTCACGCCCACCGAAGTGGACGTGACGGCGCTCACCGCGCTCGTCCGCGAGGAGTATCGGCGCGCGGGGATCACGCCGGAGCAGGTGGAGACCGGCGCCGTCATCATTACAGGCGAGATCGCCCGCGCCAGCAACGCTGACGCCATCCTCAAGGCACTTTCGCATCTGGCGGGGGATTTCGTGGTGACGATCGCTGGTCCTAACGTTGAGGCTCAGATTGCGGCGCGGGGAGCTGGCGCAGCGGCGTACTCGGCCGAACACTATGCGCAGGTGACGAACGTGGACATCGGCGGGGGCACTGCCAACGCGGCCATCTTCCGGGGCGGGGAACATCTCTCTTCCTCGGCGCTCGCCGTGGGCGGGCGGCAGTTGGTCATCGAGAAGACTTCCGGCATCGTGCGGTATATCGCCCCGCCGGGGCGGGTCATTGTGGAGACGCTTGGTCTGCCCATTCGGGAAGGTCAGCGCGTGGAGCTGGAAACGCTGGAACAGTTTTGCAACAGCATGGCCGATCTCACCGCCGATCTCGTCGAAGGCGAGCTCAGCGAGCTGGGAAAGCGGATCCAGCTCACGCCGCCCCTGCAAGGCGCCAAACAATCGTCCGTCATCTTCTTCTCCGGCGGCGTGGGGACGTACTACTACGACCCCATCGAAATCCACGGGTTGGCTGATGTGCTGCTGCACAATGACGTTGGGCCGCTCTTCGCGCAATGCTTGCGCCTGCATCCGCGTATCCGCAAGCATAATGTGCAACGTCCGGCAGAGACGCTGCGCGCTACGGTGATGGGCGCCTCCAGTCAGACCATCACGCTTAGCGGCAGCACCATCTGGGTGGCGCGGAACTGGCTTCCGTTGCGCAATCTCCCTGTGGTGCGCCCGCAGCTGGCGCCAGAGGAGCTGGTAAGCCCTGACCATCTGGCTGAAGCGCTGCGCTATGCCGGGCAACGCTGGGACGCGGAAGAGAGCCAGGGGATCCTGGCACTGGCGCTCGATCTGCCGGTGCGCTTGAATCACGCCGGTCTCGTGACAATTGCCCAGGGAGTCGTGCAATATGCAAATGCACGTAATGGACGCTCCACCGATGTGCCGCTAGTCTTGGTGTTGGAACGCGATTACGCGCAAGCTCTAGGGCAAACTGTTCATGCGTTGCGGCCTGATTTGCCACTAATTATCATTGATCAAATCGGGCTGGGAGAGGGTGATTTCATTGATATTGGTCTGCCCCTCCTTGGGGGGAGAGTAGTGCCGGTATCGGTGAAAACCCTCATTTTTTATCATTGAGTAAACTATACGAGGTATCGCTCATCACTTTTACTAAGGAGGGTTTACATGCTCCTACGGACTAAGCTTTTTGGTCAGACTTACGAATTCGGTTCTATTAAGGAATTGCTCGCTAAGGCCAACGAGGAGAAATCGGGTGACCGACAGGCTGGTATTGCGGCACGAAGTGTAGCAGAGCGCATGGCGGCTAAACACGTATTAGCCGAAGTGCCACTGGAAGTGCTGCGCCATAACCCCGTTGTTCCTTATGAGATTGACGAAGTCACACGAGTGATCCAGGATTCGGTTAACGAGACGATCTACAACGAGATCAAGAGTTGGACGGTGGGAGAATTCCGCGAGTGGCTGCTGGCCGACACGACCACGACCGCCATGATTCGGCGGGTGAGCAATGGCCTAACCGCCGAAATGATTGCCGCCGTGACCAAGTTGATGTCGAACCTGGATCTGATTTATGCGGCGAGTAAGATCCGCTTTACCGCGCATGCGAACAATACCATAGGGATGAAAGGTACTCTCGCGTCTCGTAACCAGCCTAACCATCCTACTGACTCCGTGGAGGGTATCCGCGCTACTATCTACGAGGGCCTCAGCTATGGCTCCGGCGACAGCGTCATTGGCATCAACCCGATGGATGACTCTGTGGATAGCGTCATGCGCCTGCTCGATATGACCTACGAGATCATCCAGAAGTGGGAGATTCCCACGCAGAACTGTGTGCTGGCGCACGTCACTACCCAGATGGAGGCGTTGCGACGCGGGGCGCCCATGGGCTTGATGTTCCAGAGCCTTGCCGGCTCGCAGAAAGCCAACGAGGCCTTCGGCGTGACGGTAGAGATGATGGATGAGGCGTATGCATTGGCGCAGAAATACTGTGTCTCCGCCGGGCCTAACTACATGTATTTCGAGACCGGGCAGGGCACGGCGCTCTCTGCTGATGCGCACTACGGCGCCGACCAGCTGACGATGGAGGCGCGCATCTACGGCCTGGCGAAGCGCTACAAGCCCTTCCAGGTCAACACCGTCGTTGGCTTCATTGGCCCGGAATATCTGTACGATACCGTTCAGATCACCCGCGCCGGGTTGGAAGATCACTTCATGGGCAAGCTGACCGGCATTCCCATGGGATGCGACGCCTGTTACACCAATCACGCTCGCGCCACCCAAAATGACATCGAGAACCTGGCGGTGTTGTTGACGGCGGCCGGCTGCAATTACTTCATGGGTGTACCGATGGGCGACGATGCGATGCTGAGCTACCAGTGCACCAGCTATCACGACACGGCTGCATTGCGCCAGTTGTTGGGACTCCGTCCGCTGCCTGAATTCGAGGCGTGGATGGAAAAGATCGGCCTGATGGAAAACGGTGTGTTGACCGCGAAGGCCGGGGATGCCTCTTTCTTCTTGCAGCGATAAGGAGTTGAACTATGGATCAAGTGACAGTAGATATCGAAGCCATTGTGCAAGCAGTGGTAACGGAGCTGCGCAAGCAAGGCAGCGCCCCCGCTGCTGCCGGAGCGCCCGCCGTGAAGGCCGCGCCCGGCGAATTGGTCATTGACCTGCCCGATCCCACGTTGCCGGAATTCCGGCGCGCCATTGGGGTGCAGAACCCCTATGATATGGAAGGTCTGCGCAATCTTTGCGCCACGACCACCGCGCGCCTCGGGGTGGGACGGGCTGGCCCGCGCCCCCGCACTCGCAGCCTGCTGCTCTTCCAAGCCGATCACGGCGTCACGCAAGACGCTATCTACGGCGAGGTGGATGAAGCGGTCAAGGAGAAATTCGGCCTCTTCACTGTGCAGACGCAGGTGGCTGACCGGGGCGAGTATCTGTTGCGCCCTGACCTGGGCCGCAAGCTCTCCAGCGAGGCGAAGAAAACCATCGCCGAGCGTTGCGTGAAGAAGCCGCAGGTGCAGATTGTCGTCGGTGATGGCCTGAGCGCCGCCGCCGTGAACAACAATGTGCCGGAGATCTATCCCGTGATCGAGCAGGGCCTCAAGAGCGCCGGCATCAGTCTGGGGACCCCCTTCTTCATTCGATATGCTCGTGTTGGCGTGATCAACGACGTTAACGAGATCATCGGAGCGGACGTGGTGGTGATCTTGCTGGGTGAGCGGCCTGGGCTGGGGGTGGCGGATGCGCTAAGCGCCTACATGGGCTATCGACCGGGCCCCGGCAAAACGGACGCCGAGCGTGACGTGGTCTGCATGATTACCTATCACGGCGGCACCAATCCGCTGGAAGCGGGCGCCTACGTGGTAGAGTTGATCAAGAAGACGCTCAAGTATCAGGCCAGCGGCGTCGAGCTCAAGCTCAAAGCTTCCAGCGGGGAGTAGTAGGTCTGTTACCTGGTTTTGGACTGCCAACCGATCCAATCCAAAATCAAAAATCGCGAATCTAAAATCGTATATCCACAGGAGGAATTTAATGGCCGTTCTTGATCCCGTAAAACCACACATTCTTTCGGCGCGGTTGATTCCCAACGTGCATCCTGATTTCGCGGCACAGTTGGGGCTCCGCCCCGATCAACGTAGTCTAGCGCTCATCACCTGCGATATTGATGATGCGCTCTACGTCTCGCTCGACGAGGCCACAAAGATGGCCGAGGTGGAAGTGGTCTACGCGCAGAGCTTCTACGCCGGTTCGAACTATCCTTCCGGCCCGCTCTCCGGCGAGATCATCGGCATTCTGGCCGGGCCGAATCCGGCGGAAGCGCGCGCGGGTCTCAACGCCTGCATCGCTTACGCCGAGGAGCAAGCCTGGTTCTACTCGGCCAATGAGGAGGGCACGCAGGTCTTCTTCCCCCACACCATCTCCCGTTCGGGAAGCTATCTGAGCAAGGCAGCTGATGTGCCCGAAGGAACCCCGCTAGCTTACCTGATTGCGCCCCCTATCGAGGCAACTTTTGCCATTGATGCGGCGCTTAAGGCTGCTGAAGTGACCATGCGCCTTTGGTGGAAGCCTCCTTCGGAAACCAACTTTTCGGGAGCCTTGCTCTCCGGTACGCAGAGCGCTTGCCGCGCAGCGTGCATGGCCTTCCAGGATGCCGTGCTCGACGTGGCCCGCGATCCACATAAGTTTTAGGGGGGAAATGAGGGAAATCGGGTAAGCAGAGAGAAGAGGCGTACTGCCCCTCCCCCATTACTCATTACCCCTCACCCCTCTGCTTAAAGGAGGGTTCATGCTTGAAGCATACGACCTGGATCTGCAATCCATTCAAGAAGCACGCCGCCTGGCGACGGCGTGCCGCGAGGCGCAGCGGCAGTGGGCGCTGGCGGACCAGGCGACGGTGGATCGCGTCTGCCAGGCGATGGCAGACGCCGCGTTTGCTCAGGCCGCGCGTCTCGGGCAGCTGGCGCACGAGGAGACGGGGTATGGCGTCCCGCTGCACAAACGCCTCAAAAACGAGTTTGCCAGTCGCCAGGTCTGGGAATCCATCAAAGACGTCAAGACAGTCGGTGTGATCGGGCGCGACGAGCGCCGGAAGATCATCGAGATCGCCTGGCCGGTAGGCGTGATCGCGGCGTTGACGCCTTCCACAAATCCGACTTCTACGGCGATCTACAAAGTGCTCATTGCGGTCAAAGCGCGCAATGGCATCGTGGTGGCGCCCCATCCCCTGGCTAAGGAGTGTACCTATGAAGCGGTGCGCATCATGGTGGAGGCGGGCGAGGCCGCCGGTATGCCGCCGGGATTGGTGAGCTGTATGCAAGCCATCACGCTCGATGGCACGCAGGCGCTAATGCGCCATTATGCGGTCTCGCTGATCCTGGCGACGGGCGGCACACCGATGGTGAAAGCCGCGCACAGCGTCGGCAAGCCGGCGATTGGCGTGGGGCCGGGCAATGTGCCGGTGTACGTGGATCGCAGCGCGGATGTGCCCAAGGCTGCCGCCGACATCGTCAACAGCAAAGCCTTCGACTGCTCTGTCATCTGCGCCACGGAGCAAGCGGTGGTGGCGGATAAGCCCATTGCGGCGCAGCTGCGCGCCGAGATGGAGAAGCACGGCGCGTATTGGGTCAACGCGGAGCAGAAGGCGGCGCTAGAGCGCGCACTCTTCTTCCCCGATGGCGGCATCAATCCGCGCAGTGTGGGGAAGACGCCGCAGAAGCTGGCGCAGCTGGCGGGCATCACCGTGCCCGGTTCGGCGCGGGTACTCGTGGCCGATCTCGATGGCGTGGGCAAGGAATACCCCCTCAGCCGGGAAAAACTCACCACGGTGCTCGGCTTTTTTGTGGAAGATGGCTGGCGCGCAGGCTGTGAGCGGTGCATCCAGCTCCTCAAATTCGGCGGCGATGGGCACTCGCTGGTGATCCACGCCAAAGATGAGGAGGTGATCATGGCTTTTGGGCTGGAGAAACCCGCCTTTCGCATCATCGTCAACTCGTGGGGCACGATGGGCGCCATCGGCGCGAGCACGGGGGTGGCTCCCGCTCTCACACTGGCGCCCGGCGGGCTGGGCGGCGCCATCTCGAGCGACAACATTACCACGACGCATCTGTTGAACATCAAGCGCGTGGCTTACGAACTGGTCGCGCCGCCGGCGGCGGCGCGGACGCCGGCGCCGGATGTTACCGGACAGGCTGCGTCTGAATCGGTATTGCTCCCAGACAACGTGGCGCTCGAAGAAATCGTTCGTCGCGTGCTGGCCCGGCTGAACACGGAGAGGTGAACCGATGACTGAGCAGCGGCTTTGCAAGGCGGTCACCCGAAGCGGTAAACCCTGCCGCAATCGCGCGTTGGAAGGCTCGGACTATTGCCGCTTGCCGGCGCATCAGGCGTTGGCGGCGGCGGAGCGGGCCGAGGTCGCGGCCCCGCCTCTTGCACCGGAACCCGGTGTAGAAATGCTCGTTATACCCGACGCGGCGTTGCCGGTATCCCCGCCGCCTGCGCCGGAGAAATCACACAAAAAGGAGCCTGGTATGGCAGACGTACAGTTGATTGCATTGGGGATGATCGAGACTAAAGGGCTGGTCGGCGCCATTGAGGCTGCCGATGCCATGGTCAAGGCCGCCAACGTCAAGTTGATCGGCAAGGAGTACATCGGCGGCGGTTACGTCACGGTGATGGTGCGCGGCGACGTCGGCGCGGTCAAAGCGGCGACTGATGCCGGCGCGGCGGCGGCACAGCGCGTCGGGGAGCTGGTTAGTGTCCATGTGATCCCGCGCCCTCACAGCGACGTGGAATTCATCCTGCCCAAAGTGACGGAAGAATAATCGTCTGTGTGGCGCGCAGGATGCCGGGGACGTTGGCTGCCAAGAACGCCACGGAAAAGCGATGCCCGCGATGTTCCTGGCGAAGTTCGCCGCGAACTTCGCCCTCAGACGCGTCTTGGCATCCTGGCAGATAGCCTGAAAGGAGCCGCACGATGAAAAAACGTTTGATTACTGCGACGGATATTCGCCGCCTCAAAGAGACGGGCGAGTTGTGTGTGGTCGTCGCCAAAGGGGATCTAGTCACGCCGCTGGCGCTCGATGCGGCGCGGGAACTGGGGGTAGAACTCCGCTACGAGGCTAATGGCGCTGCTGACCTGCCCGCCTGGAGTGGGGCGGCGCAGCGCGCGCGCCGCGAGGCCGCGCAGACACAAGCAGCATCCGCTACCCCCACGCCCGTTGCGCCGCCGGATGCGCTGGAAGCCCGTGTGCGCGAAATCGTCACCGCGATGGTGGCGAAGTGCCACACGCCGGCGCCGGTCACGCCGGTGCGCCATATCACCGGGCGCGGGTTGCAGCTGCCGCCGTTCCCCTTTGATGTGGGCCGCCCAGAGATGGACGTTCGTTTGTTGGATGTTGTGACCAGCGCGCACGGGTCGCCCATGGCGGGTGGCATCATGTCTTTCCGCGCGGGGAATTTCCCCTGGACGCTGGATTACGACGAGATTGATTACGTCATCGAAGGAGAATTGCACATTGGGACGCCGCAGGGCACGGTGATCGGGCTGCCGGGGGATGTGCTCTACATCCCCAAGGGCTCCAGCATCACCTTTGGAACGCCTCAATGGACCAAGTTCTTCTATGTGACGTTCCCGGCAGAATGGGGCGGGTGACGCTATGGCGATCATGACGGAGTCCGAACTTCGGAAATTGCTCCGCCAGCCGCAGCCGGGGGTGACGCTGACGGTGCCGCCGGGGACGCGCTTTTCTCCGGCGGCCCAGGATTTCATCAAGCACTGGCAACTGGAAGTGGTTTTCAGTGAGGGCGCGCCGACCACTCCGGCGGGGAATGCCGCCGGCAGCGCTCAGCGCCCGGCGTGGGATCGGGCGGCTGAGTTTCCCGTCAAGATGGAAGGGGCGTTGCCTACCTGCACGACGTGTGGCATGCCGGTGGTATCCAAGCCGGAGCATCTCACCCAGGTGAATGCCGAGCACTTTGCGCCGAAGAATATCCCGCGGATTCGTTTCCGGGGGAAGGTGGATACGCTGCACGGGCTGATCTTGCTCGTGGGCGCACAGGCGCGGGCGGCGAATCGCCTCGATCTGGCCGGGCATCTCGACACGCTGGCGGCATACTGCCGGGAGATCATGAGCGCGGAATACAACGAGCGTCCGGCGGCGCCGCTGACGCTCGCCGGGGTGGATGAGGAGGCGTTGCACAAGGCCACGCATCACCCAGAGGAGACCTTGGGGATTCCCCATGTTCTACCGGGAGCTGGCGACTCGTCGTTGTTGCTGTGGCTGAACTATCTGCGTTGCCAGGCCCGTGAAACCGAGCTGACGGCGTTGGACGCCTTCGCCGCAGGCCCGGAGTATCGGGTCACGCATCCCACTTTGGTCAAGGCCGTGAATCGCCTGAGCAGCGCTATCTATTATCTGGAGCTGTTGCTGGTGAAGGGTTAACGTGAATCCTGAATTGACTGCTTATCTGACCGCCGCTGATGAGGCGCTCAAGCGGCCCTCGATCAACGGGTATCGCGGCCCGGTTCACGTCGGCGTGGATTTAGGCACGGCGTATACGACGTTGTTCGTGTTGGACGCCGACTATCAACCGCTTATCGGCGCCTACCGCTTTGCTCAGGTAGTGCGCGATGGGTTGGTGGTGGATTTCGTCGGCGCGACGAAACTACTGCGGGAACTCAAGCGGGAGGTGGAGGGGCGGTTGGGCTTCGAGCTGACTTCTGCCGCCACCACCTATCCGCCGGGCGTCCCGCTGGTTGAGGTGCGGGCGACCCGCTATGTGGTAGAATCCGCCGGTTTGGAATGCACCGGCGTGGTGGATGAGCCGACCGCCGCCAACGCGGTGCTTCAGGTGGACAATGGCGCGGTGGTAGACATCGGCGGCGGCACCACAGGCATCGCTATCATCAAAAATGGCGAGGTGGTTTACACGGCGGATGAGGCTACCGGCGGAACGCACTTCACGTTGGTGTTGGCCGGCGCGCACCGGATCTCTTTTGAGGAGGCCGAGGCGCTGAAGACCGATCCCAAAGCGCAAGGGCGGCTCTTCCCCATCGTCCGCCCGGTGATGGAGAAGGTGGCAACGATCATCGCCCGCCACATCGCCGATCATCCGGTGGAGACGCTCTATCTGGTGGGCGGCACCAGCGCCTTCAAGGGCATTGACGAGGTGATCGCCTCGATGACGGGCGTGCGCACTTTTGTGCCCACGAATCCGCTGTTCGTTACCCCGCTGGGAGTAGCGAAGCATAACTGATGTAAGGGGTGTTTATGGCAGATGAATTTCAATTACGCGCCTATTGTTACTTAGACCGAATGCAGCCGCAGTACGCGGCCTTTGTCGGTACGATCACACAGGGCGACTTACCGGTGGAGGGGATGGCAAGTCTCTACGTGGAGATGGCGCCGGGCAACTGGGTCTTCCGCGTGGTGGATATTGCCGTCAAGGCCACCGATGCCAAACCGGGCGCGCAGATTGTCGAGCGTGAGTTCGGCATGTTCGAAATCCACTCGCTCTCGCAGGAGGATGTGATTCAGGCCGGGCAGATGGTGCTGGATCAGTTGGGGTTGAAGGAGACCGACCGCAAGAAGCCGGAGATCGCCTCGCTGCAGGTCATCACCAATGTCAATCCCTACCAGGCGCAGTTGCTCAATCGCTTTTCGCGGGGCATGATGCTGGTGCCGGGTCAGACAATGCTGGTGTTGGAGTGTGCGCCGGCGGCCTACATCAATCTGGCGGCGAATGAGGCGGAGAAAGCGGCGGCGGTGAGTCTGATGCACATCAGCTCGGTGGGGCGCTTCGGGCGATTGTGGATGGCGGGTACCGAGGCGGACATCCTCGCCGCGCGCGACGCTGCCGTGAACGCGCTCAACGAGGTGGAAGGGCAGCCGTAGCGCGGGAAGCAGGGGAGCGAAGGAGATGGGGAAATAGGGAGATAGGGAGATGGGGATTAGCCACCCATTACCCATGACCCATTACTTCTTACTTCTCTGTTTCCTGCATAGCATGAGGAGGCAGGTATGCCAAAACGATTCCTGACCGAACGCGACATCAATCAGTTCGCGGCGCAGGGGGTGAAGGAGTTGGTGCTGGAACCCGGGACCGTCGTCACCGACCTGGGCAAGGAGCGCGCTCGCGCTGCCGGCATCAAGCTGGTGCAGGAGATTTGCGGCGCGCATCCAGCGGCCGCCCCGTCTGCGCCTGCCCCTGGCGATGATGCGCAAGCGGCAGTTCGCGCGGCCGTCATCGCGCGGCTGGGCGGCGCCCCCGAAGGGCTGGACGCGATCATCGCCCGCATCTTTGGGGAAATGAAGTTGTGATTCGATAGTTGGGTAGTTGCAGCGCCGCAAAGCGGCGCTGCAACTACCCGTTTTGCTTTCTATATCTCCGGCAGGCAAGCCAGGCTCGCCGCCAGTTTTTCCTCGGTGTGGTTGTAATCCACCAGGTCCCCCGCCAGGTAGGTCTGATAGGATGCCATATCCATGAAGCCGTGCCCGCTGAAGTTGAAGAGGATCACGCGCTCCTCACCCCGCGCCCTGGCATCGAGCGCCTCATCAATGGCGGCGCGGATGGCGTGCGCGGTCTCCGGCGCGGGGATGATGCCTTCGTTGCGCGCGAAAAGCATCGCCGCATCAAAGACGGTCAGCTGCGGGTAAGCGCGCGGCTCGACGTAGCCCAGATCCACCGCCTGTGAGATGAGGGGAGCCATGCCATGATAGCGCAAGCCGCCGGCATGGATGCCCGCCGGCATGAAGGTATGTCCCAGGGTGTACATCTTCATCAACGGCGTGAGTTTGGCGACGTCGCCGTAGTCGTAGGCGTAGCGGCCCAGGGTGAGCGTGGGACACGCTGCCGGCTCGACGGCGATGAAGCGGGTGGGGCGTCCATGGCGCAGCCGTTCACCGAGGAACGGGAAGGCAATGCCGCCGAAGTTGCTCCCGCCGCCCACACACCCAATGACGACATCGGGATACGCGCCGGCTTCCTCCATTTGCTGCAGCGCCTCCTCGCCGATGACGGTTTGATGCAGCAGCACGTGGTTGAGCACGCTGCCCAGCGAATACTTGGTGTGGGGCTCCTTCACGGCGACTTCCACCGCTTCGCTGATGGCGATGCCGAGGCTGCCGTTGGTCTCCGGATCCTGCGCCAGAATCGCGCGCCCGGATTCGGTTTCCTCGCTGGGGCTGGGCGTCACCCGCGCGCCAAAAGTCTCCATCAGCACGCGGCGATAGGGCTTTTGGTAATAGCTCACCTTCACCATATAGACCTGTATATCAATGCCGAGGAACGCGCCCGCCATCGCCAGGGCGCTGCCCCACTGCCCTGCGCCTGTTTCCGTGGTCAGGCGCGTGATGCCTTCCTGCCGGTTGTAATAGGCTTGCGCCACGGCGGTGTTCGGTTTGTGGCTGCCCACGGGACTCGCGCCTTCGTACTTGTAGTAGATCTTCGCGGGCGTTCCCAGGGCCTTCTCCAGGCGCACGGCGCGGCGGAGCGGGGTGGGACGCCAGAGCTTGTAGATCTCCCGCACCTCATCGGGGATGGGAATGTAGCGGTCGGTGGCGACTTCCTGCTCGATGCACGCCATGGGGAAGAGGGTTGCCAGATCTTCGGGCGTCAGCGGCTGATGTGTGGCAGGATGCAGCGCGGGCGGCGGTGGCGTCGGCAGGTCAGCGATCAGATTGTACCAACAGGTGGGTAAATATTTTTCGGACATGATGCTTCTCCTTTTGTGATTTGATTTGAAAACGTGAAGCCGGGAGCATGGGTAATGAGGTAATGGGTAACGGGTGATGGGTAATGGGTGATGCGTGGTGCGTAACGGGTTGCGCCCTATCACCTCATCTCTCCACATTCTCCTCGCTCTACCCCTTGAGCCGGAAAGGTGTGTTGTCATCCAGGGCTCGGCGGAGACGGGCTCCCGTCATGCCCATGGCCGCGTAGACCAGGTCCATGGTGAGGCGGGCCTCGGCCTGCATTTTGCGGGTACCCTCGACGAGGACTTCCTCGACGAAACCGGGCCGGGCTTCATAGGCGGCTCGCCGTTCGCGGATGGGATCGAGGAAAGCGTTGAGCGCTCGGGCGAGCTTGCGCTTCACCTCCACATCGCCGACCTTGCCCTGCCGATAGCGCTCCTTGAGATCGTTGACCTCGTCCACATTGGGATTGAAGGCGTCGTGATAGATGAAGACGGGGTTGCCCTCCACCCTGCCGGGGATGTCGGCGCGCACGCGATTGGGATCGGTATACATGCTGCGCACCTTTTCCTCCACGGTCTTGGCGTCGTCGGAAAGCATGATGGCGTTACCGAGGGATTTGCTCATCTTTGCCTGGCCGTCGGTGCCGATGAGGGTGGGGACGTCGCCGATCATCACTTCGGGGATGGGAAAGACTTCAGCCTCATACAGGCGGTTGAAGCGGCGGGCGATCTCGCGGGTGATCTCGACGTGCGCCTCGTTGTCCTTTCCCACGGGGACCAGGTGTGCGCGCGGCAACAGAATGTCGGCGGCCTGCAGCACGGGATAGCCGATGAGGCCGAAGGGCACGGTTTCATCGTCCATGTTGGCAGCGCGCGCCATCTCCTTGATGCTCGGCAGGCGGGTCAGGCGGGGCAGCGTCACCAGGTTGCCGAAGAGCAATTGCAGCTCGAAGGTCTCGCGGACGGCGGACTGCAGGAAAATGGTGCTGCGTTCCGGGTCAATGCCCACGGCGAGATAGTCGAGCACAACGTCGTAGATGTTGTGCGCCAGTCCTTCCACGTGCTCTTTCTCCGGGCGGGTGGTGAGCGTGTGCAGGTCGGCGATGATGAAGTAGCATTCGTAGCCGTCTTGCAGCGCCACGCGGTTCTTCAAGCTGCCGACATAATGGCCCAAATGCAATTTCCCCGTAGGGCGATCTCCGGTCAAAATGCGTTTACGTTGATGGTTCATGAGCTCCTCCTTGTATGAGCGAAAAGGCGAAAAAGCGATAAGGCGGGCCAGGGAGTATAAGGTAATGGGTGATGGCATCCCGCATCCCGCAAACAAAAAACGCCCGTCCCTGGTCAGGGACGAGCGTTTTGCCCGTGGTGCCACCCTTGTTGGGCCGGATCTAACAAAAAACGCGCTTGTGATGCGCGTTTCGAGCCAGCCCCACTCTTTTCGGGTACAGCCTCTGCGGCGATACCCTGCGCTCTGATAACGGTAGCGCCTCCGGCTCGGACTACTGAGGGGCATCCCCCGTTCGGCGAGCGGCTCCCGGGTCCATTCAACGTCGGCGCCGGTACCGGGCTCTCACCTTGCCCCGGCTCTCTGAAACCGCGTTGCGACGCTTACTTTTCCCGATCGCAGCCTGTAATGCCCCCATTTATAGCACAGAACGCTGAGATTGTCAAGCCCTGTCCGGGCCACTTGTGAGAAGTCTTTGGGACGTCCGCTCGTCAGTATCTATCTCTCCGGGAGACCCCAGGGTCTCAAGGCGAAGCCCTTCCGTCAGTTCGGTCTCCGCTTCCACCTTCTGTGCTATAATGAATGAATTGGTTTATAGAATGTTACTGGCGCTGATCGGCGACGTATACGAAGGTCCGCCTTGGGTGCATTTGCGCAAACACGAGACCGCGCTGATCGCTGAGTGCTACGCATTCCCAGTCGCATGAGAGGGTCTATCTGCAATGGACGATCCCGTAGACGCCTTCGAAACCCAGGCCGCTCTCGAAACCTATGTGGTGGAGCAGCTGGCGGGCGGCATCAAGCCGCAAACGGTCACCTTTGAGGTCGCAAGGCGACAGGGATGGGATTGGCGAGACGCCGAATCCTTTGTCAATGAGGTCGCCGAATTGCAGAGCAGCGTCATTCAGCGCCGCCAACGGCCGCTTTTGCGGGTGATGAGTGGATTGTTGATGGCTGCCGGGGGCCTGGTGTTGGCCTTTACCGCCTTCGTGATGCTGGATTACCTCGCCATGCTGCAGCAGCGGCAATCGGACCTCACCTTTCTGGCGTTGTTGACTTCGGTGCTGGGGATGATCGCGATGTACGATCTGCCGCAGTTGCTGTGGGGGCTGGTGTTGGTGTTCGCGGGCTTGATGGGATGGTGGCGCACGATGCCGCGTCCCGCATCCTTAGAGCTCGCCGATGTCCCGGATACGGAAGACCCCTTTTCGCTCTGAGCCCCTTACGCGGCGGTGACGGTTGAAGGATGACTACCGCCCCTGGTTTATGTCCCCGATCCGTTGGCCTCGCGGCGCGCGGCGAGCGTTGCCTGCATCACCCGGCAGCGCTCGTGCCACAACACCTCATAATCTTCAGCCGCGAGGAGACGTCCCGCCAGATCCATGACCGTCGTGATGCCTGCCTCCAGACACCAGGCGACGCAGATGCGGTAAGCGTCCCAATCCAGCGCATCCTCATCCCAGACGATGGGGATTTCCGTGAAGCCATGCCGAAAGGCGGCGTAAGCGCGCGTGTGCCCGTCGGTAAGCACCAGCCGGCCGTCGAGCGCTTTGATGGGGATCGGTTCCAGCGTTTCCAGCAAGGGGGGTTGCCATTGCGCTTCGACGGCGGTGAGTTTGGCGACGCTGATGTAGAGCTGGCTGGGCTGCAGCGCACTCAGCGGTAGATAGCGTCTGGAGCTCGTGGGATCAGCCATGGCGAAGGGGGGCTGCCGCGAGCGGCGGACCGGCGAGCGTGAGTTCGTTCAGCCATGGGAGCTCGCTTTCCCAGAATTCCGGCTTGCAGCGCCAGAAGCGACGCAGCACGGCAAGGCTCTCCTGCAAGGCGCGCGTTTCATACGGCGCGACCGCCTGCAACGGCGGGGGGACGGCGGCCGATTCCGCCTGGACGCGCAGGCGTTGGGTGGCCTGCTCCAGCTGCTCCACGGGGACGCCATCTCGCGCGGCAAACACCGCGGCGGTCTGTGCGGTCCCTGGATGCGCCAGCTGCTCCACGATCCAGCTCTGCCACGTCCGCAGCGCGTCGGGGCCGGCAAAGGGGAGCCAATCCCCCGGCTGCGTCTGCTGCAGGGCGGGCAGAAGCCAGGGCCGCGTTTCCAGCTGCGCCTCGGCCTGACGATCCAGCCACACGCGCAGCGCATTATGCTCCACGAGGCAGGCGAGCCGGTCGTCGCTGCCGGGCAGACGGTAATAGTAGCGGCAGTAGATGTCCCACGCCCAGCGTTGATCCCAGACGAGGTGCGCCAGATAGCCGCTGATGAAGGCGGCGTGCTCAGGCGACAGCTGCAAGGGATCCGCAAGCGTGGGATAGGCGCGCAGCAGGGCGACTTCCCCGCGGGGATTTCCCGAGGGTGGGATGCGGTAGAAATGGGTCGTGGGGCGCGATTGCCCGGTCACCGTCTGGACATCCGCGGCGGTATTCCCCAGGAAGAACGCGCCGCTGTGGTGCTGGAACTGTTCCCGCAAGGCTGAGGGCAGCCCCGGCGCCTCCAGGATCATGTTGGCGTAATTGAGATGTTGAAATGGCGTTGGCATGGCCTCATTCTACCCAAGGACGCGCCAAAGGCAACATCATTCGGTATTTTATTCGCGCTTCATCGCATCCGTGTTACAATGTCCAGGCCATGTACGTCCGAAGTCTGAGCCTGCGTCATTTTCGCACTTATACCCGCCTGGAACTTGACCTGCCGGCGGCGCCGATTTTGCTTGTGGGCGCCAATGCGCAGGGCAAGACCAGTTTGTTGGAAGCCCTGGCGTATCTTGCGCTGGGACATTCGCCGCTCGCGGCGACGGATCAGCATTTGCTCAACTGGACCGCCGTCCAGGCCGGAATGCCTTTCGCGCAGGTCCAGACGGAAGTGGTCAAGGCGCGGCAGACTGAGACCCTCGAGATCACGCTGCAGCGCGCTCAGATGAACAACGGCAAGGCACGCCTGGGGAAGCGGATTCGCATCAACAACCATCCCGTGCGCCGCGCCGATCTGGCCGGGCATTTGAACACGGTGCTGTTTTTGCCGGAGGACGTGGGGTTGCCCGGCGGTCCGCCGGCAGGGCGCCGTCGGCGCCTTGACGATCTCCTCTCGCAGCTGTATCCGGAGTACGTGATTGCGCTCGCGCGCTACCAATCCGCGCTCAGCCGCCGCAACGCGCTCTTGCGGCATTTGCGCGACCACGGCGGGGATCGCGCGCAGCTCGAGCCGTTGGAGGGCGTCCTCGCCCAGACGGGAGTGCTGCTGGCAGTCTACCGTCAGCGCGCCCTGCTGGCGCTTTCCCTGCACGCCGACCGTTTCCATCAGGAATTGACCGGCGGCAAAGCCTGGTTACAGCTGGAATACCGTGCGGGGTTTGCCGCCGCGCAGCCGCAGGCAGTGCAATATCGGCTGGCACTCGCCGCGGAACAGGTCCCGCAACATCACCCCGATTTGGTTGCCCTGGAGTCCCTGTACCGGGAGATGCTGCTCCAGGAGCGGGGGAAGGCGTTGGCGCGCGGCGTGACTCTGATGGGACCGCACCGGGACGACATTCGCTTCCTCTCGGAGGGCGTGGATCTGGGGGATTTCGGTTCACGCGGGCAGCAGCGGAGCGCCGTGCTCGCCTGGCAGATGGCGGAGCTGCACTGGCTGCAACAAATCACCGGCGATACGCCGGTCTTGTTGCTCGATGAAGTCCTGGCCGAGCTGGATCGCGCGCGGCGCGGCACCTTGTTGGGATTGCTGGGCCAGGTAGAACAGACCATCCTCGCCACCACCGATGTGGAGCTTTTCCCGGCGAGCTTTCGCAAGAATGCGTTGGTGCTCGAAGTGAGTGGCGGGATCGTCACGCCGGTTCAGGGCGTTTGAGCCTCCGCCGCAAGCCCGGCCTCGTCGGCATCAATGAGAATTACCCACACCGGCACAGCCGGAAAATGCCGCTTCAGCCGTTCAATATCATAAACCAGCTGCTCGCCGTAAGACACGCCAGAAGACATCTGGCGTTGTAACCTGTGGCAGGGCACGATCTCTACCCCAGCGATGGCTTTGTTCTCGTTGAAAAAGTACTGAAACTTCGCCAGATCGTAGAACATGAAGGCGTATTTCCCGAACTGAACTTCGATAAGGATGTTGTCTTTGACAAAGTCAATCTGTTTGAATGCGCCCGGAATCGAGAGGGTGGAATTCGGCATCGTGATAGTGTAGGTGTCACGCAATTCCCGATAATCTCGTGCGTAGAAGCCTTCACGGAATTGCCGATTCATCTCTGTGGGCGCGTAAAGCATTTGATTCTGTTTGGTTTTCTCTCGGCTGGCTTTTGTACGGAGCGCCTGTACCCCGGCGATGATCTCGAAAATATCGCGGCGATGTTGCGGATAATGCACTTGCAGAATCTCGGCGCCGCCCAAATGTGAGTATTCGTATACGACTCTCATGAGGTCTCCTCGGTTTCTGACGGGGCATCGTACATCGTCTGTTTTTCTTCCAGCAATGGAAGCTGCGCGCTGTTGAGCGCTATCACTTGCGGGGGGACTTGCGGCCCTGCGCCGTGAGGGTCATAGACCGGACGTTCCATCGGGCGAATGCGGAGTTGCCCGTTCTCTGCTTGACGCAAGCGCTCTTTGGCAATTTCCACGTACTCCGGCATGATCTCTGCCCCTATCGCCCGTCGTTGATGCATCAGCGCAGCGATAGCAGTCGTCCCGACCCCCATGAAGGGATCGAAAACCCAATCACCCGCGTTTGTCAACGCCAGGACCAGCCGTTCAATCAACTCCACCGGGAACTGGCAGGGATGAATGGTCTTTTCGACGTGATTGGCCTTGACGTTTGGAATTTCCCAGACATCGCCGGGATTTTTGCCCAAGGGATTGCCGGATAGTTCACCCTTCTTCGGGCCTTTGAAGTATTTCTTCTGAGGGTATTTTTGGGGAACCCGCACGGCGTCCAGGTTGAAGACGTAGTTCTCCGTCTTCGTGAACCACAAAATCACCTCATACCGCCCCGAAAAGCGCTTCGAGGCGTGCAGCCCATGCCCAAAATGCCACACGATGCGGTTGCGCAGCTGCAAACCCAGCGCGGCAAACAGCGGGTAGAGGACGATGTCCAGCGGGATGATTTCGCCTTCATCCACATAGTTGCCTACCTGCCAGCAAATGCTCCCCTGGGGCTTCAGCACCCTCACGGATTCCTCGATCACCTGCCGCTGTTGGGCGAGGTAATCTTCGATCTCCAGGCGGCTCTCGTAGGGCTTCCCCAGGTTGTAGGGCGGCGAGGTGACGACGAGCTGCACGAAATCATCCGGCATTTCTTTGAGCAGGGTCAGGCAATCTCCCTCGTACAGAACGCACTCGGCTCCGGCATCGAAATGTGAACTCAGTCGCATGACTTTTCCCTCTTTTTTCTCTCCCGTGTCCTTTGAGCGCGAGAGCCGCAGCGCGTCACTTCTCATCCTTTGGCCTTTGGACCTTCGGCATGAGAGGGTGCTTGGAGGGAACCCCCGACCGGCGCGGGTATTGCGGCGGCGTGACGGCCACTTTGTCCACCAGCACCAGATAGCGCGTCTCGGCCAGCCCCAACAACTCCACCTGCGTCAACCGGCGCATCTGTCCTCCCAGCTGCGTGATGGCCCATTCCGCACGTTGGACTTCGGCGGGGGCGCTTTCGCCCTTTTGCGCCAGCACGCGACCGCCGACTTTCACCAGCGGCAGCAGATACTCGGCGAGAATGGGCATCTCCGCCACGGCGCGCGCTACCGCCCAGTCGTACCGCTCGCGGTGCTGCGGCGATTGCCCCAGCTCTTCCGCGCGCCCGTGCAACACGGTGACCCCTTCCAACCCCAGGCGCTGCACGACGTGACGGAGGTAGTGCACCTTTTTCTCGGTCGCCTCCAGCAACGTCAGCCTCATGCCGGGACGGATGATCTTGAGCGGAATGCCCGGAAAGCCCGCCCCGGTCCCCACATCAATGACGTGTTTGCCGGTGAGCCGCTCGTTGGCCTCTTCCATTCCTAAAATGCACGAGAGCGAATCCAGGAAGTGCCGAATCTGCACGCCATTTTCGTCGGTAATGGCGGTAAGATTGAACTCCTGGTTCCAGGCGATCAGTTCCTCGCCATAGATGCGGAAGGCCTCCAGACATTCGGGCTTGAACGTCACCGGCAGTGCCCTGGCGCCGGCAACCAACAGATCTAATTGCACAGCCCCTCCCCCAGAACTCGCCTCACGCTCGGCAGTTCACCATGCGCCTGCCGACGTGTCGGCGTGTTGTCCCATTTCTGTATCCTGATGTTCCCTCTCGCTCTTATTATAACCCAAGGTAACTATTCAGCCATTCTAACACAATATTAATACTGATCTATCGTAAATCATACAAACGTCAGCGATAATAACCTTTGGTGCTAGTTTGTAAAAGTACGGGATGCTCCTATGCTATAGGTAGACCGACTTGGCGCAAAGGAGGATCTCATGACCACCATTGATTTTATCACGGAGCTGTTTTGTCGTGTCGATGATGTACTGGCCGATGTGCCCAAGCATAGTCAGGCCAAGTTGTATCCAAGCGAGGTTGTCACGCTCGCCTTGTTGTTTGCGCTCAAAGGGGTGGGCAACCGCGCGTTTTATCGCTGGCTGA
>Ga0208461_1000139_pt1 | contig 71460 bp, 102 predicted proteins | sample AD_JPNTR4_MetaG_FD_184448 | JGI IMG/M metagenome (GOLD analysis project Ga0208461, IMG submission 184448) | Active sludge microbial communities of municipal wastewater-treating anaerobic digesters from Japan - AD_JPNTR4_MetaG (SPAdes) (version 2) | ecosystem: Engineered > Bioreactor > Anaerobic...
ATTATTTGATTTTAAACATATTAGTTACTACTACTATTTGTATTATTCTGTATCTCAATTAGTTACGCTGTTTCTGTAACCTTTTTTATGTTCTTCTCGTTCGTGCTGCTTATAGTTGTGTGTTACTTTTAGCATCGTTGTAAATGCGTACAATTCGTCACTTGGGTTTGTTTGAGGGTATTGGTGGTTTCAGTATTGCGGCCAGGATGAGGGGTTGGGATACGGTGGCTATGGTGGAGTGGAATCCATTCTGTCAAGTGGTGCTAAAGCATCATTTTCCTGATTCTGATATTTACGGGGACATAACAAAAGTTGACTTCAGACAATATGAAAACAAAGTCGAAATCATTACCGGCGGCTTCCCATGTCAGCCCTTCAGTACTGCCGGGAAGCGCGGAGGCGATGGCGATGACCGATTTTTATGGCCGGAAATGTTGCGCGCTATTAAAGAGGTCAAACCCGTTGTCGTCATTGGTGAGAACGTTCCTGGAATCATCTCCATTTTCGAGCAGCAGGCGTCTGCTTCGGTGGAAGTTAAAACGCTTCAGTTATTTGATCAAGTTGACGGTTTCGGAAGAAGAAAAGATCATATCCGAATTCATAAGCGAATCGCAGCCGGAGTCATTGACGACCTCAAGCAAGCGGGATATTTACTCCCCGAAACAGAAGATGGGACACCAATCATTTTTTGTATTCCAGCTTGCGGCGTTGAAGCCCCGCATGAAAGGCAAAGAATTTTCTTTGTTGCCTACCGTGACGGCGCACGGAGCGGATCGGAATACGAACTATGCACAGGGGGGGACGTTCCTGAAGAACGGATTGATAAATGCGGGATTACTGCCGACACCGATTTCGGGCAATGCCCGGAACGGGGCCACCTCAATGGAGAACGGCAGGATGAAACGGAAATTGGAGCAGGGTTGGACAATCGAGTTGCACGACCTGGCTCGGATGGGGATGCTGCCGACACCAACGGCGAGCGACAAAAATGCGAGAGGGAACCAGCCGGGCTGGGAAGGTTCCGACCTATGTTCGACAATTCACCGGGTAACAAACCAGCCTGGCAAAACTTCCCAACTCAACCCCCGGTTTGTGGCGGAGATGATGGGCTTCCCCGTGAACTGGACGGAATCTCCTTTTCTAAGTGGCGAGAAGAATCAATCAAAGCCTACGGAAACGCGGTAGTGCCGCAGTTAGCTTTTGAATTTTACGAATTGGTTGAGCCGATACTATTGCATGCGTTAAAATCAAGAACATGAAAAAGCAGAATGTTAATTCCATAGTAAGTTGGGTTCTGATGTTGTTTGCGTTAGGGACGTTGTTTGCGTTCTTGGATTTGGTGAAGTTGTGGCGTGGTGGTGGTATTCCTGGTCGGGATCCGGTCAAGGTCGTGGCCGATCAGGCCGAGGCGTATCCTAATCGTGGCCGGCTCAGCATGGCCTTGGTGAAGGCCAAGGCTAACGCATACGCTATCGCTTCCGATTATGACGGGTTGGTTGCGGCCTTGGCTTCCGATGCCGATGTCGTTATCGTGGTCGATACCGTAGATGTGACTGGCCGGAAACCGATCGTAATCAGTCGCGGCGGCGTCACGCTTTTAGACGCCGTGTTTGTTGGCCGCGGCTTTCACCAGGGCGGGTCCAGTACCGATGCGGCGGTAATCAACACCGGCGACAACAACGTGATCAACAACTGCGTGTTTATCGGCCCCGCCTCCAATCCCTACAATCAAAGCCACAACCAAAAGTATAGTTGGTGCGGGATCCGCAACGATGGCCGGAACCTCTTGGTTCAGGACTGCCGGTTCTGGAACTGTTACAAGTGGGGGTTGTGGTTTCGGAGCAACGGCAATAGCCGGGTCGAGAACTGCGTATTTGACGGGATACAGTGCGCCGGCTACGGCTACGGCATTTGGGCCGGAAGTAAGTCGGATTCTACCTCGGTGACGGTGAAATCGTGTTGGTTTAACCGCTGCCGGGTCTTTGGCGATGCCGGAGGCCATATCTGCGATGTGGAATGGATTGGCAACGGTTTTGGACCGGTCTGCAGCTATACCCAGCTTCAGCGCCATGACGCAAGCGTGAACCGGGGCTACGGAGGCCGAAATTTCACGGTTTTAGGCAATTATTTCTGGTCAACACAGAACCCGATCAACGTCCCCGTCCCCGCCGACAGCTCGGGCGTGGTCAAAATCAACGAAAACCACTTCGTCAGGGAGTGTTGTGGCTCCGGCGCGCCTCAGGGGTCGAGTTGGTGCGATGCCGCCCATAACCGCGTAGGCTTCGATTTAAACGAGTGCGGCGACAAATGGCCAAGAACCCGGTTCGAGATCAAAGCCGGCTCAGACACGATCAGAGGCGGCAACAGGGCTGTTTTTTCCACCGGGTTGGGGTCAAGAACGCTTTGGAACACGGGAGGGGGCGATTTCATAGCCGGGGATAAGACCGAGGCGGTATTACCCCCGGGCGGTACCGATGTCATGGCCTGGCCCCTGGATCCTGAAAACATGGCGATTGCGCCGAGTTATCGCCGGGTCTATGTCGAACCCGATGAACCCGTACTGGTTTTCAGCTACATGCACACCAGCCCGCTGGTGACGGGTACGCCCTATGTTTTCGAGGTATTTGTCGGCGAGGCCGTGGCGTTTTGCGATACCCTGAACCGGATGGAGGCGTGGAGGACGGTGGCGCTGCCCCTGAAGCACCGGGGTCGTATCGCGTTCGGGATCAGAACCACGAGGTCAACGACTGCGCCGGATTCAAGCGAGATCGCGCTCTACGTGGACGATTTTTACCTGACCGGCTCGGTTCCGGCTCCGGGATGGAAGGATCTGCCCGGATTCGAGGCCGCGACAGCGGCGGGGGCGTGGCGGCAAAAGCTGATTGGGACCTGGAGTAGCGGCATCAGCCAAGGCTTCAGCCGTAGCGGTAGCCGGTCATGGCAATTCAGTAATCGATACGGAATGGCGGCGACAAAAGGTAACCTTGCGGTTTTAGAAACGTATAGGAAGTAAAAGCAAAGACCATGAAATCACAGGAGCAGAAACAGAAACAGTACAGCGCCGAAGTCGTTGCCGACAAGGAGCTAAGGCGGGACATTGACGCCGTCATTGCCAGAACAAGGGCGCTGCCGACAAGTCAGGAGCGCCGGATCTCGATCAGGAAATTGCAGGAGGCGGTGATGTGGCTGGGCATGGACTTGAAAAGACTTGGCGAGGCCAATCCGTATCCATCAAGCAAGGATCCCGACAGCGGTGACGTTATTGAACCCACCGCTGACGGCTTGAAAATGTGATGCTGTGTTAGTCAAGAAAAAGACCAGGTACGAGGATAGCGAAATCATTGCCCTGGCCGTGACGGAACTGCTTGATCCCAGGCTATACGTCATTGCCCCAAATGTGTATTGGGGCCTTGGCCTAGGCTATGAGGCGGATATGCTCGTCATGGATGGACAAAACCGTATCACCGAGGTCGAGATCAAGGTCAGTAAATCCGATTTGAGAAAAGATTTTGTAAACAAGGCGGAGAAGCATCGCCACCGCATCGCCGTCATGGCCGGTAAGGCCCAGGACGCGGTTGTGACCCGGATGGTATTTGCCGTGCCGGAGAAACTGCTTGGCCTAGCCTTAGAGATTGTGCCTAAACGATACGGACTGATCGTGGTGGAGAGAACCGAAGCGGATAAATATCATTGCCAAGACTATGACCTAGTCAAGGCCAGGTGGGTAAGGACCTGCCGCCACCCCGCATCGGCTCCGGGCATAGGCACCGCCAAGGCCCTGGAGCTGAATCGAAATCTCAGCATAAAGTATTGGAGCCTGAAACGTAAATTATTCAACATCCGTTAAGGCCGGAATTGATAAAGCCCCAGACAATGTATCTAAGCGACAAGAAACTATTGACGATTCTGAAACACTTTGTTTCGGATGGAAAAGCAGCATTAGATTGGACTAATGAACCGGCCCAATGCAACGGATTCTGCTACGCCACGAATCGGAACGCCATGGTGAGAACGCCGATGGTGACCAATACCGCATTTCCCCCTCTGCCCGAAGATACATTTCGTTACACGCAAATAACTACAACACATTCGGTGCGGATTGAGGTCGAGTTCTTAACCGAGGTTGTGGCCATGGCCAAGCAGAGCCGGTACCAACATCCCCTGATCGAGATCGGTTGCTGTTATTTTACCCCGGCCCTGGTCGAGAATCTGCTATGGGTTTGTGACCAGGTCGAATCCAACGATCTGCGACTAATTCATTTAGGTGATTGGTATAACCCCTCCTTATTTGAAATCGGCGGCATAATCCAGGTCTTTTTGTTGCCATGGGCTCCCAAAGAAATAGTGGGTGAACAGGATCTATACCAAGGCGTAATCGCCCACGTTGACGCCCCCGCTATCGGGGACATGGCCAAGCCGAAACGGTATCGGTCGATACCCGTTGAGGTCGAGGCCATGCAGTTTACGGATGCGGCAAAGGATCAGGTTTACGCCTGGGCGAGCCAAAAGTATAATGCCACATACCCAAGCCGGGACGAGAACGGTGATCCCATACTGATAATCACAACCAGTGAGGGCGATATGATCTGTGGCCTTGGCGACTACGTAGTGGCGGAGCCGTTTCCGGTCAATGACAGAAAGCTGTATCCGGTCAAGGCCGCGATATTTCAAAAGCGATATTGGCGGGGCGATGACTAAGGCAATATCGACAGGATCCGGCATGGGCGGTCATCACAGTACCGCAAAGACGACAGGGACGGAGTGGATAACGCCGCCGTGGCTGATTGATCTCCTTGGCCCGTTCGACACCGATCCATGCGCTTGTCCGGGGCAGAAGATCAAAACCGCTACGACCATGATCACCAGCGGCGGATTGGAGGCGGAGTGGCGTGGCCGGGTCTGGCTGAACCCGCCTTATGGAAACCAGGTCGGGGCCTGGCTTGAGCGGCTTGCCAATCACTACGCCGGCGGCATCGCCCTTGTCTTTGCCCGAACCGAAACCAGGTTCTTTCACGAACAGGTTTGGAATGAGGCGGCGGCGATATACTTTTTTCAGGGAAGGCTTCATTTTCATCACCGGGACGGTAGCCGGGCCAAGGGTAATGCCGGCGCACCATCTTGTCTTGTTGCCTATGGCAAACGCTCGGCCCGGGTCTTGAAATTGGCCTCGGACGTGATCGTGACCAAGCCGCGACTGCGGGGAAAATTTATCTGGCTCAGGCCGTAACCTTGGCCGCGGCAAGTGCGTAAAAGAGATAAAATCAGCCACCATGAAAGACAAAATCTACAAAAAACTGAAGGGGTTTCGCGCCCTCACGACCAAGAACTACCAAGACACGGACCACTGGACGCTGTGGACGGGAGAAACCCGAAACGGGGAAAAAAACGTTGCCATTGAGTATGTCGAGGCCACGGTAAGGGTTTATGTATTCGAGGGGCATTTGCTCGATTACGATATGCAGTTCAGTGAAAACGTGCCTGCCATTGTCATTGTCACCGCCGTGGCTCAGGTATTGAATTCGGTGGGGAAATAGGCGATGGCAACCCCGGACGGCATGGAAAACGATTTATATTCAAAACTGTCGATTCTGCCTCAGCTTATCATGAGGGACTATGACCACAGCGATCACTGAACGTTGTGGACCGGTCCGGCTCGGCAGGGGCAGAAGAACGTCCATATCAAATGCAGGGATGGCGCAATCGAGATCCTGATCTTTCGCGGTCGCCGCGTTTATAAAATGTTGGAAATAAAAAGGGGAAGTAAGCGCGTATCCGAGGTGAAAAAATTTGTGAAAAAGGAATTGACGGGCTGCAAATCCTACGAACACTACAGGCCAAGACCATGACCAATACGCAACCATCAGAGGCGAGGCTAAAGCTCCTGGCCAAGATCAAAGCCCTTGCCGACCGCGGCGTTGACGGGGAAAAGCGAAACGCCAAGGCCGCGCTTGACCGATACCTACGCGAAAGCGGTATGGACGTGACCGAGCTGGAGGCGCTGTTGATCCAGGCCGAGCGTAAGCCCCGGTATTTCGCCGCGGCCAAGTCCCGAAAAAATGAATTGCACCCGCTGTGGCTACAAATCATTTCCATGGCTCTAAACGACACGGATTTTGATTACATTGACTATTTGGGTGGTGGAAAATGGGGTTGGGAGGTGAACATGACCGGGGAGGAATACGCCAAGGCTTTGTCGTACTGGATCGCGCTCAGTACAAACTATTGGCTGCAGCGCAAACGCTATCTGGAGCAGCAGGAGCAAGTATTCACACACGCTTATGTAGAAAAGCACAACCTATATGCCGAATCCGCAACGGAATTATCCACATCCAAGACCGATTTAGCTTACGTAAAGAAGCTGATAGCAGCTAAAAGTGAAATTGACCGCGTGGATATTGACAAATTCCAGGCAAAGCTGTACCGTAACCACGGAAAAAGACTTGGACAGGGCTGGCCCGACACGAAATAACTACGAAATCCACGAAAAACTCAAAAACAGGGATAAGGGTCAAGCCAAGGAAAAAAAACCGTTTTTTGCATGTCACGGCCAAGACCCAGTGACGGGTCGGGAACCGGGTCGGAACCGGGTCGGAACCGGCGCTGATTCCGATTAGAAAAAAACCCAAATTTTGTAACCTAAGCCGAAACCCTCCGTTACGTCAAGGACATGAACACCAACGTCACCGAAGTCGTTACCGCCGATCAGATCCGCTACCAGGGGGGACTGATCTTCATCTACCCCGCCGAGGCGGTGCCGCTGCGGGACGCGATTTGGGACTGTCCCGGCATGGCCATTGCCGCCGACCTGGGCGCGGTGGTGATGTTGCCATCGCCTGAATTCGAGCGGAAGCTCTGCCGGGAGATCGGCGTTGACTACGGCATGATCGACCGCCTCCGTCACGGCGGCGATAACGCCGCCACGGCCTTAGTTGACGCCGTGATGAATCACTTCATTGCCGGTGGCGACTACATCATGGGCATGAGCAAGGGCCGTCACGAGGTCGAAGCCGTGGCGGTGATCCGAACCTGAGAATTAGTTGGAGCTGTCTGTGCCGTGGAGAACGGGGTGGCGATGCCAATGCCACCCCGTATTTTAAAACCCGATCAAAACCCGTACCCCGATGAAACGAAACCCAAAAATTTCCAAAACCAAAACCAAACCCAATCCGGTTCCGATCCAGCCCCGGCTTTATCCCGTTCCCGGATATGTTTTGCAATGTCCGAATGACGGCATGATCGTATTGGTTGCCACCACGGAAATTGATAAAATGGACGGCGAGATGGATTATAGAAGCAAAAAACAGGCATTGGAAAAACACTTTAGCGGGGTCGTGCTAATTCCCGGAACTCCAAACGAGTTTCCCGTTGGGCTTTATTCGGATTATTGGGATTTGTCCAACTTTGTATTGGTGGCGACCTCGGTTGAGGAAGCCGTAGCGATGTCATTGCTTTCGTAACCGAATCGGATAAGACAAGACGATATGAAAAACGCCACCGTCATTAACAGCAAGATCCCGGAGCGAAAGCAGCTACCGCCCTTTCCGTTTCTGCTCATTGAAATCAAAACCAAACGGGTATGGATAACCAAGTCCATGGGTCCGAAAGAGGGCGGCGGCATGGTCTTTACCATTTCCCCTATTGGCGAGGACAGTGACCGAAACCGCTTTGAGGATAGCCAAAGCCTATTATCTGATCCTTGTGATTTCAGGCTACCGGAACCGGGTGAGAAGATTGTTATCGAGTACTGAGTAACTATGATCCGCACCGAATCAAAACCATAACCGACAATGATAAAGGCGACACTCACCCAACCCCCAGTCAATACCGAACCGCCCCGGTTTCCGTTCCTGGTGATTGAACGCAAAACCAATGCGATCTGGGTCACGATCGACATCACCCGAACACCCAATTCTGATAAAGACGGTTACAGCTATGGACTAAGCCCAATAGAAGGCGACATTAGGATGCTTGTATCTCAAGATGCACTACTATCTGGGGTTGGAGATTTCAGGCTACCCGCACCGGGAGAGAAGATCACCATCGAGTACTGACCGAATCAAACCCTAATCAAAACCGAACCCGCAATGAAATCAATGAAACTTATTACCCAAGCCGGCACCGACCAAGAGCCACGAAAACTACCGTCCCGGCCATTTTATGTCATTGGCAAGGACAGCGGAACCGTATTCATAGTCACCGATCATATAAGTCTTAACCATAATCTGTTTTTGACAGAAATAGAGAATGGAAAACGAACTACCCGAGCCGAATCCCGTGCTGACATTCTCAATCAAAAAGGTTACCGGTTACCGCTGCCGGGGGAAAAGATCGTGATCGAGTTCTAACGCAACGGCGATGGCATTGGCTTGGATTGATAAGAAAAACAAGGGCGTGGCGTGGCGAATCGTCTTCCACGGCATAGCCTACGTCCGCATCGCCAACAACCGGGGCGAAACCAGGTTGCTGACGGTTGAACAGGTATTGACAATGTTATGAAAACGACATGGACACGGCGGGTTTAATCACATTCATAATCTCATTCGTAGTTGCTTATTATCTGCTGCGGCGGCTACTGGCGACAACAATCAGTTCCGGCACCAGCTCTGGCAAAGGCGGGGACAACGGCGTTGACATCAGAGCCAATCAGGCCGGGGTAAGCGATGCCCTGATTACAAAACTTTGGGAAACCAAGGAGCAGATCACCTTCTCCGAGTTCAGGAGGTTGATTCATACCTATAACTTTCCCCACCACGGGAGCTGGAGCCATGACGGCTATCAATTCCAGATTTATCAAATGTTTCAGGGCGATGTCCAAAGGCCGTGCCTTGTCATTATCAGCCGGGAACTTGGTGAAAAAAACTCAGATGGCGACCCCATAATCGCGAGTGTTTACTGCAAAGTCGGACAAAAGGAGGAATGGCAAAAGCGTATCTGATACTGATGCTGTGGGCGGGGTTGTCGTCATGTTCTAAGACCTTGGTGCTGAATAACGGCGACTTGGTCCGGGCCAGGATACGCCACGGCAGCGAAGGCCCGGTATGCCGTGACAGCATCGGCAACGTAATCCCAAGCCACTACATTGATCGCGTAATAAAGAACTGACATGGCAAAAGAATCGGTACCGGACATGATCTGGAAGCGACATCTCGACATCGCCACAGCCCTTGTCGAAGGCGTCAAAATCGAGATCCGCTACGGCAACGGCTTATTCGCAAGAGTGAGGGAAACGCCAAGACCGGGCGACACCATTTTGAAGGTGGAGTGCGTGAAGGTCCTGTCACCGGATCAAACAAGCCGGTGGGATGAAGCCTGGGATTTGTTGGTGGTGATACACGCTATTGAAACCGGAGAATACACACTTATCAAAACCAAGCCAAAATGAAAAAAGACGAGTACGTTGCCAAAACCGAGGAGTTTAAGAAAAAGCACGGAGCTAAGGCGGACAAGGTATCGTTGAAAAAGGACAGCAAGGGCTATTACTGCCATACCCACCGCGCCCGGAGCAAAAGCTATCGCAGCATCATGTCCATACCCGAAAGCGCAGTGGCCTTCATCAGCACAACGGGGTAATTGTAGATCAGGACATGAATTCGCATATAGAATTTCTTCATAAAGAAATCGACAAGAGGGAAAACAAACTATTAGTTGATAAGTCGAATACGCTAATGGTAGAAAACGAATTTTGTAACGATTGCGGAAATGAATTATGCGAATTGCATTTTCAACGATCAAAATTGTTACTGCAAGATGCCAACGATCTGAAGCGACTGAGGTCAATACTTCAAAACAACTGAACTCACGATGACAACTGTAAGAATAGTCGATGCCAGCAATGGCCATGAATTTACCTCATTCAAAGAATTTGATGAGCAAAGCGCTAAAGCCGCGTTAGAAAAATTCGGAAACTATTTAATACGCAGAGTAGAAGTCACGGTACTCAACGAGCGCAACGGCCACGACCCCACTCTTGCTGATTTTATGAATGAGGGAATGGGGATGGAATGTAATTTTCAGGTCCTCGTCATGGTGCTGCCGCCGCTTGGGGCGTAGCCACTGCGGTCATGGTCAAGAACAAAAAGCCATAGCATCGGCGTTAATCAATATGAATACCGAAGAACAACAGCAGATGCCGTCACCGGAGGTGACCGCAACAGCAGGAGCAGGGTTAGCCGAAGTAGCCCAAACCACCAGTCCCGAACAGAATGAAGTCAATGACCACGGCCAGGATCAGGACGAGGCTAAATCCAGCCCCGACCAAGCCGAAGCCAAGGCCGTTACTGCACAGGATCCGAATCCGGGCCGCGACGTCGATGCCAAGTACAAGGACTTGCGTCCGGTCCTGGTCGAGGACGACCCCGGCCACCGCTACATGATCCCGCTCTTTGAAAAGCCGGATCGTTTTCTCCTCCTGGAGTTCATCAAGAAAACCCCGGACCCGGAGGATACGACCCGGCTCCGAACCGAATACGATGGCACCACCAACGAGGCGGTTCTCGAAGCGTTGCTGATGCGATTGCGCCATCTCCAAATCCGCCGTCCCTGTCAGGAGAACCTGGAAGCAATTTCCGGCATCGTTCACGCCCTGGAGGCGTTGTACCAGCGCACCATGGACCGGCAAAGCCGCGGCGTTGAAGGACGCGAGTTGGCCTAAGCAAAACCCAAACCCTGAACCGGCGGCGGGGATCCGACACGCCGCCGGCTCTAAACCCAAGCCAATGTCACAGAAGAAATCGCCTCGACTGCACTATGTTGATTACATTTTCCATTTTCAACAAGGGGCTTTGATAGAGGAAGAAGGCGCGGAGTTTCCGCTCACGGTCGAAATCGACAGCGCCGGTGCCGTGGTTCTAAATCAGGTCAGGGACAATGACCCGGATGCGGTAGTTACCAATATCAAGCATTTGCGTAGATTGGTAAAGGCATTGGAGGATCATTTACCCAAAGCCGCCGCCCAATACAGACGTAAACGCGCAGGTGATCTGGAACGGGCAAGGCGAGAAAACGTTTTATATATGAAAATTCGCAAACTCGAAACCGAGTTGGAACAGCTCAAATCAGGGCGCAACCAAAAGTCATAAAATCTGAACCGAAATGGGAATCATGGATGGTGCAAAGCAACTGCTGGTAAGGCAGGGCGTTAAGGCCAAAATTAAGGAGATCGCACAAAAGCAGGGGTGGCCACCAAGCCAGGTCTATGCCGTGATCAGAGCCGTTGATGACGGCGGCGATTTCCAAATGTTGCTGTACCGGAATGTGCCGGGACAGCCACCACAGTATGTGCGACCGCTGATACTATCGGAGTTGATATGATGCTGTTTCTGCTCCGGCTCGTCCGCGACATCGTCCGCGCCCTTGTAACGGCGGCGATGATGGTGTTGGTTTGCTACGCCGTAATCGCCGCCATACTGTTTGGCAACATGACCTATCCGTTTCGGTGCCGGGAAGGCGACACCTATAAGGAGGTCGGCGGCATCGTGTACCGGATCCACATCGACAAGAACTGCGTTTGTGACACCATGGTTTATACCGACAAAAACCCAGGTAGATGATATTCGATATGGCCTCGATATGGCAGATTAACAAAACCGTTTTCAAGAAATTGTTTACGCCAAAGCCTACGGCCAAAGCCGCAACTGCCGTAGCGGCATCGGCATTTGATCAGGCCCTTGCGTTGTTGCCCTGGCGAAATCAAATCGCCGGCTATAACATCAAGTCCCTGATCTCAGGAAACGATTATGAAGTTGCGATCATGCCAAGTTACGGCAATGGCATATCCCTATACTTAAAGAGAGAAAACGGTAAGGTTTTGGCAAGGATTACAAGAAATGTGCAGTTCCAATTTGTAATTTCATCGGGCGAAGCCAATCCGCATTGGAGAATTTGGTTTGGAACAACACCGATTGATGATAGCTTTGGCGTATTTGATATTTCCAATCAACTAATTGACATTAACAGCGCGACCGAATTGAATGATATGTTTCAACGATACCGGCGAATTGGACTGGAGTTTGAAAAAGACGGCTTCGGCACATACAGGACAAGTCCATCACTGCTACGGCAGAGAATTGAATCCGAACGAAGTCAAAAACTGGATCAGATCAGAGCCTTATTTGCAAAGTAAAAACCGAGAATGATGAAACTGTTTCAAAGAATAAGGTCATGGCTTGGACTCGCCGATGCCCCGCCACAGAATCAAACACAATCTCGCTCGGTATCGGATGATCGATTACAAAAAGTAGTTGACTTGGCGGTTCGAGAAGGCGAGGCGTTTCAGCGTATTCGCAACCGCTACGGCGTGAGAGTTAAATACAAGATCGCCGGCCTTGATCTGGTCATGAACGATGCGTTTTGCGGGGTCGAGATCTTGCCCTATCACCGCAACGGCCTGACCTGTACGGCGACGATTCATCACGGCAGATACGACCGTTACGGCCTGATGCCGAATCGAACCACGTTGTTTGTACTCAGGGATAGCGGCGGCCAAAGATATTGGGAGGTCATGGTGAAAAAATTTTTCACGACCGAAACCGACACCTGGCATTATTGCGGAGCCAAAATATGTAACGGTATATTTCGATTTGAATCCGTGCTACAACTGTACGATGAGTTGGGGTTTTTGGTCAAAGACAACGTACCGGGCGTTGTCGATTTCGGAAACTACCGAATCGACACCGATCACAAAGCCAAGACCGAGGCGTTGTATCGGCAACAGGCCAGTCAGATGGCGAGTGAGGTGGGATCTGCTTGGGAAAGTCATGTCAAAACCGAGGCGCAATGAAGAACATTCAGAACTATGTTGACCGTATCAACGGCGGTGACGGCGTGTTGCAGTACGGGCGCAAGACCAAGTTAAACATTCTCTTTGTCAGGCCGGATCTGAGCGGGAGCTGTTACTACCGCATGATACTACCCGGCATTCACCTCCAGGGCTTGGTACTTGATCCGGGCGATGTCCACTACGGCAAGGTATCGGTAGCCTTTACCAATATCGAACCCTATAACGTGACCAAGCGGTATCGGGTCGCTGACCCGGTTTCGTTGACGGCGAGGCAGATTATCTGGGCCGATACGATTGTCTTTCCATTTCTCACCGCCGATCTGTACGAGGTATTCAATCAGATCAAGCGCATTAACGCCTCGGCGCAGATCGTGTTCCATGTCGATTTCGATCCCGAGCTGGTGCCGGCATCCAGTCCGTATAAGGAGGCGTTTAACGACATCGCCGTGGGCAACATCTACCGCAACATGGAGGCGGCAGACGCCGTGGCTGTGACATCGGTCGCCTTGGCAAATCATCTCTGCGAAAAACTCAATACCGGCGTTGCTCCTGACGGTAAGATCCACATCGCCGCCATTGCCAACAGCCACAACATCAGCATGCAGGACGCCGGCATCAGCGTCATTGCGAATTCAACCTTTCACATGGTCGTGATGGCGGATTCGCAGCAGCTTCAGGACTTGAAAGCATGCCGTGACGACATCACCGCCATAAAGGACAAGTACCTGAGCCGGATCCGCATCACCGTCTTTGGCGGCAACGACAAGAACCCGGATTTTATCGAGGCCACGAAGGGGTACGCGCACGACACCGTGAAGCCAACGGGGCTGTATCAATACTATAAAAGCCTGGTGGCGTTACGCCCCGACCTGATCTATATCCCGGTTGAGGACAGCCCCAGATCACAGCGTCAGAACGGGTTGAAGCGATTCATTGACGCCGCCATGATGCGGACGCCGATAATGGCCAGGAATCTGCCGCCTTTTACGGGCGTGATACAGCCTGGGGCGGCGGCGATTTATGACGATCAGGCTCAGGCGTTGGAAATGGTGGAGATGGCGATGAATGACGGGGTCAGGACCAAGATGGGCGATACCGCCCACTATCAATACCGATCCGGTTTTAGCTTTGGCGATGACGTGCTGCAGTCGTGGCTAAACATTTACGGATAACCACAAAATACCGTGTTTTACCATGCCACAACCGCAAAGAATCGAAAAAACCGCGTTACGGCCTAGATGGTAAAAAACGGTAGGTTATGATTCAGTGAAAAAAAAGCAGAAATGTGTTGCTATGCCATGGTTTTGCACTTATTTTTGGCATGAGCAGGGTCGGAAATGAAACCAAAAGCCGTTGAACTTTTTTCAGGTTCGGGGGACCTTGCTGGCAATAGCGAAGGCCCGAATCCGCACGTCCAGGCCAAGGCTCAATCCAATTCCAAGGCCGAAACCCTTTCCCGCCCGAGAACGATATGGGCAAACCGCATGGTTTTTGAAGTCGGGGACTTGCTTACTAAATCACAACAAGCCGATTCCGATTTTCTCAAATACAGACTGGAGCAGGAGCGCCTTTTTGAACGTGACGAAATCGCCGAGGAAACATTCAATGAAAACCTAGACGAAAAATTACTGGATGAGGTATCGGCGCTTTTGGGCGGCATCAAGTACGCAAAGATTGACGACCTCAGAATTGAGGTCAGGATCGCCGACCATGAAGCGGCGTTGTCCCGGCAAGGGCCGGAGCAACTATCGTATGTGATAAGTCACCGGGTTCAAAGCAAAGGCAGCAACAACACCTACTTTGACGGAAACTTTGACGAACCCGGCGATGTCGTGTATAAAATCTTGTCCGATGTTGACGCCGTCAAGGCCAAGCTACCGGGCGAGGACGAAGTCGAGGACGAAATGAGGGACGGCGGCATGGTCAAGGGTCCGAGCCACGACAACGGCGGGGTCAAGTTCAGGGTAGAGGATACGGGCCAGTTGGTCGAGGTCGAGGGCAGTGAGCCGGTGATAACACACCGAGCCATGCAGAGCCAGGACGTGATCGAACTGGAGGGAACGAATTTGGAGGTGCTGAACGAGATCAATACCAGGTTCGGAGGCAAGACCATGACCGATCCCGTGACTTCGCTTAGTGGCGGCGACACCGTCATTTGTAAGGTCAGCGCAAAGGACAAGACCCGGCGCAAGTTCAAGGGGACGCCGCGGCAGATCGTGAGCGCGATCAATGAAAGCGGCGGCTGCAAAGTCATTGACCCGGATCGAGCCGGATCGGTAGTGAAGGAGATGGGGCGTGGTGGCGTCACGGCAGCACCGGATCTGATTGAGCAATGGCTTGACGATGCCATCGCCTATCATCGCCACTACGGCACGGAGCCGCCCCGATACAGTGTTGAAGCCGTTGCCAAAGAGCCGGAGCTATTGCAGAAGCTGGCCTTTACCTCCTACATCTACCGAGAGTTATTTGGCCTTGCCCCGGCTAGTGACCAGGTCGAAGCCGAAGCCGAAACCGAACCGGCACAGGTAAGGCCGGGACAAGGCGATGACGTAGGCGATATAGCCGCCAGGTTTGGTCTTGACCGAGCCGTTGTAGAGGATCAGGTCAATATCGGCACAAGGCATGAGCTGGAGCATACCCAGGATCCGGCGATTGCGAGAAAGATAGCCTTGGATCATTTACGTGAGCGACCGGACTACTATCTGCGACTTCGTGAAATGGAGTTGAAGCCGGTGGTTATGGAGGCTTTTCCAAGACCCATCGCCCATGCCGGGGCCGGTGCTGTGATCGGCACCGCCGCAGCGCATCTACACCATGTAATGCCGATGCCGCCAATTATTGTCGATGCCAAAATGAGTGGCGGCGGCGAAATCATAATCGATCCGGTACCGACCGAACCCAAGGTTCCGAATCTACTTTTTCCCGAATCCAGACCCGACCACGGCGGTGCCAGGGCGGCGATAACGATTTTAAGACGAGAGCGGATGCCAAGACTGAGCCGCGGCGGAGAATTGGTAGGAGCGGCAAATAAGTTGATGAGGTTTCTCGAAAAATTTGATACCGAATTTGAACTCGGGTTATCGGCCTCCGAACAGGGGTTCGTTAGAAAAATGGTTTCGGAACTGAGATCGGGGGTTATCTACAACAAGACCCAGGTTGAAAAGTTGGCCGCAACTTATGGGATCAGCCAACAAAATCTTGCCAAGGAGCTAACGGAACTCGCAATCATCGTCCTGTCCCGGTCAATTATCAGCAGCGGCGGCGGCATAGAAAATGTTTTTTACAAATTGGTTGAGCTATATCAGATTCAGCCAAACCTAAGCCATCGCACCAGCCTGTCCACGATACTGCAGCAATACAGCACCCCGGCCCCCATGGCGTATCTGATGGGAAAATTCTGTGAGAAAAAGTATCAGTATTGGATCAATAGCGCAGAGGGTTTGGGTACGATTGAGTCCGCGCTTAGGGTTTCGATTGAAAAGAACTATACCAATAAGGCCCGATTATTAAATTCGGAAACTGGTAAGTGGGGCGAATACGTGATGAAGCCATCGGGCGATAACCGGTTTTGGTTTGAACCCGATTCCGACAACGGCGACAAGGCCAAAGCCCTTGCATTTGCTGAAGTCGTTGCCATGACCCGAGCCGGATCGCTTGTTTTCGACTATTCCGACCCCCCTCAATATCTCGAAACCAGTGCGGGCAACGGCATGCTCACGATCTGGGCGAACCCGGCAGAATTTACCGTGAACGAAATCGATTCCGATCGATTAAGAAATCTCGCCTATCAACGGTTTGGCAAAATCACCAGCGTTGACGCCAGCGTTCCGAACAAGATCTGGCCGGACCGGGTTTATGACGCGGTTTTAACCAATCCTCCCTTTGGCTCGATTGAGGCACAGTCTTTTACCGGATACAAAATCAAAGCCTTGGAGTTCGTGATGGCTCTGCTCACCCTGGAGAAAATGAGCCAGGACGGTAAGGCGGCAATAATTTGTGGCGGCACGACCCAATACGATAGCGCAGGCAGAATCAGAGCCGGGAAAGACCGCGAATTCATCAGCTACCTATACAGTCGATACAATGTCGTGGACATGATCAACATGGACGGGAAAAAACTGTATCAAAAAATGGGTACTGGTTTTGACGTGAGGATTTTCCTTATTGACGGCGTGTATAACCGACCCGAACCCAACTACCCGCCGTTAAAAACACAAACACTACCTTCCGACACGGTACTGAGCGATGCCAAGATCACGACTTGGCGAGAGTATTGGAACCGGATGAAACAACACCTATAAACCGTAATGGAAACACAGGATAAAGTACAGGTACAGAACGCCGACATCGGCACCAATCAGTACGAACCCATATCGGACATTTGCCGGAGCCTTGACACCGTGGTTCCGGCGGCGATGCGGTACGAGCTACACCGCGCCATGGCCACGATTGACCGCAGGGTCAATGACGTTGACGAATACGTGGCGCAGAAGCTCGGCTACATCATGGGCGCATGCGGAATGGATGAACGTGAGTACGGCCTGAAGTGCTTGTGTGATGCCTTCGGAGCCGAACAGGTTGACGGCATAGCGGCGGCGATATACAACATTGAGCAGCGAGGTCAGGCCGTTATCATCGGCGACCAAACCGGAATCGGAAAAGGCCGTCAGGCCGCTGGCGTGATACGATACGCAATGCGTATGGGCAAGCAGCCGATTTTCATCACGGAGAAACCGAATCTGTTTAGCGACATCCTGCGCGACCTGATTGAAATCGGAAGCGATGACGCCATCCCGATGAAGTTCATGGAGGGATACAAAGAGGTGAAGAAAACCGGGGATGAGGGAGATGACGATGGCGATGGCGATGACGAGGAGGATGATCAAGACGAGGTCAACACCACCCTGATCAAGAAAGAGGTTTATCGCCCGAATCCGGCTTACGACAAGCAGATCCGTGGCCGAAAAATGGTGAAACCGTTTATCCTGAACTCGGGCATAAAAGCCAGCGCAAAGGATGAGAACGGAAACATCATTTACGAGAGCGCACCCGCTACGGTAAGGAATAACGCAATCGAGAACAGGACGATACCAAAGCAATACGGATGCGTATTCGCCACCTATTCTCAGTTTCGGGGCGCAATCGTAACGGAGAAAATGCAGTGGTTGTTGGCCGTGGCCAAGGACAACATCATCATCCTGGACGAAAGCCATAACGCAAGCGGAGCCAGTAATACCGGAGCGTTTTTGGCCGAGGTTCTGAAAGGAACGCAAGGCGTGGTATTCCTGTCCGCTACTTTTGCGAAGCGACCAGATAACATGCCGATTTACGCCACCAAGACCGCAATACAGGACGCGAACATGACCAGTACGGCCTTGATCTCAGCGATTGAACGCGGCGGTACCGCATTACAGGAGATATTGTCGGCGCAGCTCGTGAACGAGGGCCAGATGATTCGGCGTGAGCGCAGTTTTGAAGGTATCGAGGTCAACTACGTCTATATGGACAAGAGCCAGGACGATGGCGACAAACCCTACCTGAATCTGGAGGACGAACAAAAGGCCGTGTTTGACATGGCAACGGCGGTGATTCGGGATATTATCGATTTCCAAAAAAATTACGTCCGACCCGCCGTAGCGGCAATGAATGATGACTTAAGAGGCAGGCAGGGTGAAGCCGGCATAACCAAGGGTACGGAATCAGCCGGGGTTTCGATGCCGCCGGAATTCAGCGGCGTTTTCAATATCATCAATCAACTCCTGTTCAGCGTCAAGGCCGATGGCGTGGCTCAACTCATTATTGACCGACTTCGACAGGGCAAGTCCGTGATCTGCGCCTTTGCCAACACCATGGAATCCTTTTTGGACAACATGGAGCATGAGGACGGAACCGGGGTTGAAGTCGGCGACAAAATCAATGCCGACTTCAGCGTGGTGCTGAGAAAAAGGCTGGACGGGGTATTGCGCTATACCGTAAAGATCCCGGGACAGGACAATGAACAGGAACGAATTGACCCCGTGACCTTGCCGGGGGACGGCTACGATGTTTACAAAAGCATCATGGCCAAGATCAGCCAGATGTCGGTCGGGATCACGATGTCGCCAATTGATTACGTTGTGGAAAAGATCGAACGTGCCGGATTCAGGGTTGGCGAGGTCACGGGAAGAAAAAACCGGGTCAAATTCAGCGCTGATTTTTCACAGGCGACCATGCAGCGCCGTGACCAAATCACCGCCACCGATGCCTTCCGTAAATTCAACGACAACGAACTCGATGTGCTGATGATTAACCAAAGCGGAAGCACGGGGTCGTCAGCACAGGCCAAGGCGACCAAGCGGGTTCCGGCTGACAAGGTCCGTCAGCGTTGTATGGTAATTCTCCAAGCCGAACTGAACATCAACACCGAGGTTCAGAAACGTGGCCGCATCAACCGCACGGGTCAAATACTGAAACCGATTTACGATTACGCCATTTCGGCGGTACCGGCGGAGATGCGGTTGATGATGATGCTGCAGAAAAAGCTGAAAAGCCTTGACGCCAACACGACATCGAATCAGAAGCAGAGCCGAAAAGTATTGGACACCGTTGATTTTCTAAACAAGTACGGGGACGACCTCACCGTGGAATACTTGGTTGAGAATCAGGACATAATCAGGTTGATTGGTGATCCGCTGAAAATGCTCAATGAGAACGGCGGTCTTGTTGACCTGGGCAGCGTTGACAAAACCGATGCCGCACACCGCGTCAGTGGCCGGGTCGCGATATTACCGATTGAGGATCAGGAGCGATTTTACCGGGAAATGACGGATCGGTATCTGTCACAGGTTGAATACCTGAAAGAAATCGGCGAATACGACCTGGAGGTGGAGTACTACAACCTTGAAGCCGAAACGATAGAGCGCCAGGTCATCGTCCAGGGCAAGCCCGGGGCAACCACCGCGTTTGGCCGCAACACCGTCCTGGAAAAGTGTTGGTGCAACAACCTGAGAAAGCCGTTTGTGGCAAAGGATTTACGCGCCATCATTGACCGCTATCTCGGGGGAAGATCAGCCGAGGACGTGGCCTCGCAGCAAATCCAGAAGATGAAAACCTTCATGGAGGAACAGGCTAAAATGAACTTTAATGACTTGATTGCGAGAAGGGATGAGGAGGAAAAGAAGGTCGTTAATGAAAAATCGTACCGTAACCTGAAAACCGATGCCGAAAAGGAAAAGTATCTCAAGCTCCGGTTGGAAGAGATTCGAGAGGTTTATGCCGAAAAGATGGAGGCCGATAAACAGGGGTGGAATAACCGGTATCGGAACATTAAGAGCCGAATCGATTTCTTCAGCGCCGGACGCATGATCGGGTATCCGTCCATGATGTATGAGCAGGATCAGAGCTGGTACAAGGGCGTTTGCCTTGGCGTTGAAATCAAGAACGAGATCAGCAACCCCTATGTGCCGAGCCAGATCAAGGTCAGGTTCGCGATTTCAAACAGCCTGAAGTCAATAAGCCTGCCCATGAGCAAGGTCATGGTGCTTGACACCATTGAGAAAATCACCAGGGATCGTATTGACTATTACGAGAGCGAAAGAGTTTTGGATGATTGGGACGAGATCTGTAGCGAAAGCAGCGGCGACAGGGAGATACGCTACATCGTGACAGGAAATATCCTGCAAGGCATGGGCAAGACCGAGATAAAGGGAAAGCTCATCGACTACACCCTGAAAGAAGGCGGCAAGAAAAAAGGTATCCTGCTTCCCCAGGGCTGGGATCCGGTACAGGGCAAGGACGGACCACTCAAGGCCACGGTACCGATTATCAATGCCCTGAAGATTATCAAGTCCATGCTGCCCGAGCGCATCATGACCACGACCGATCAGTTGTCGCTGATCAGAAAACGGGATTACGGCTATGACATATTGGTGCCGCTGAACAAGAGGATTGGAGGCAAGTTCTACCAGGACCCGGCCATAATGGAACTGGTTATTGACGGCGAATTCAACAAGGTCGGCTCCAACATGAAGGCGACCCTGAAAGATGGCAAAATCGAACAGCTTGTCGGAATCTTACAGCAAAAGTTCAACTGCGCGGTTCTGCTCAATAAGAACGAGTTGAACCAAATTGATTCCGGCCCGAGCAGTTACAAAGATGAGGAAACCAAGGAGCCTATCGGAGCCGCATTTGAGGCCGAGGCCAAAAAACGACAGCAGCGTGACGAGATCGATGCCGAAAGAATGGAGGAGGAAAAGATTGCCGAGCATCGCCGCAGCCGCCACCTCGTAACCGAACGCAAACTTGCCACAGCGAACCTTACCCGCAAATTGGTTGTGGCCGCAATGAAAAACGGGGCAAAAGCATCTGACTTTTAAGCATGACACCGGAAATCACCGACCTGGTAAATGCGCGGCTTAAAAGAGCGCAGCAATCCAAGGAATTCAAGGACACGGAGCAGCGTGCCTTTGGAACCCGGAAGGAGATGGCGGCGCTGAAGATGATTCGCCTCAGTGACTTGTCCGCACTTGAGGAGAACCCGGATCTTGCCGCAGAACTGGTAAAGAAGGATAAGGTCTGGCCAAAATACAGCCTTGACCAAGACATTGACCGGGGCGCAAGTGGCGGCACCGCCTATCTGAAGTACCGGATGAGAAATGTTTACCCGGTCGCCAGTGAAAACTCCGCCCTTGCGCGTATGATCTATGTCGGCTTGGCCGATATGCTGTACCGTGACTTTGTCGAGGCCACCACACTTAATCAGATAGCGAAATCGCTAACCAAATACAAAAGTGATTTCCTGATTTACAGGGTTGCTGAAATCATCGCAGACGATGAGCAGCGGCAGCGACTTGGCGAAGAACAAAACCACTTCATCTCCACCAAAGACGGACAGGAGCGTTATGGCCTGGACCGGGACGTTCTGCTTGAGAACAGCGAATTATACCGGGTGCTTAACCCGTTCGGAAAGCGGAAGATGACGGTTCGTGGCTATGAGCGGAGCGGCGACAAACTATTCGATTTCGTATTTGATAATGTCGGAATAATCTGGCTGATTGAAAACGATATTTTCAGCAAGCGATCAGTTACGGCGTGGCATAAGTTTGTGCATTCCGCCATTGACGAGGCCACGGTTTATGAACCTTTGTCAAAGGAGGATAGCGATAAGAAACTGTTTTGGTTCAGAAAAGCGGTAACAGATTTTGAGGATCAAAGCAAGAAAATGACGGAGTATTGGCTCAGATTTAAAGACACGGATCGGAGCCGCCACCAGGAACTTTACGAAATCATTGACCAAGTTGAAAAAAACATTGAGCGCGTAACCGGCATCGGGTTTTGGATCAGGAGCGAAAACAAGCATATTTACCTTACGCAACTAAAGGAAAAGTACCGAACCAACATCGCGGTCCTTACGGATTGGCTCAGTCAAGCCGAGGCGTATTTGAAGGAAAGGCTTGAAAAAAATAAGAAGGAACTTACCAATCAGGAAAAACTTTTTCTGCCCCACGGCAATGTCTATACCTGGCACCCGAGCCACAAGCCAGAATCAGAGGAACAAAAGGATAAGGAGAAGGACGAAGAAACCGGAACAGCGTTAGAGATCAACCGCGGCGTTCCGCTGCAATACATTAAGCGCATTGGCGGCTACGTGGTAAAAGACGAGGATGTTCAAGTCGATACCATTGTGAATCGGTACGGATTCAAGTCCGTGACCTTGGGCAACTACGTCAAGGATAACGAAGCCCGAGAGCATATACGCCACTTCCTGGGAGCCATCAGCGACCTTGGCGAGGTCTTGAACATGGACATTCGCCATCTCAACAGCATACACCAGCGAAGCCCACTCCAGGGCTTATCAATGTGGTTTGGTGCCGGAGGCCGTGGCGGTAAAGCCTCAGCTTTTTACATGTCCAGTAGTTGCGTAATCAACATAACCAAAACCAAGGGTGACGGCACGGTAGCGCACGAATACGCCCACTATCTCGATAACGCAGTTTATACCGCATTGCAGGACGGCGGATACGACATTCAGAACGCAAACCGATCCATGATGAGTACGGTTCGGCAGTCGGGCGAGAAAAGGAGTAAGACCGGAATCTATAACAGCGAAGGCGCACGCTATTACATTGCGAACAGGCCGCAGCCGTTTATTGACCTGATGAACTTTATCTACGGCTTGCAAATACCATCATGGTTGCGCCTAAGCCAAGCCGAACTCTTGGAAAGGCGACAAAAAGAAGGTAAAGCCGTGGGCAAGCTCAGGGTCATGCGCGGAAGCGCAAAGTCATGGCGATTGCCTGAGCCGTCACCAGGGCAAAACATCGAGGAATACCTTAAACAAGTCGAGGTTCGATTCGGATCCATGACAAGGTTGTCCGATCTTTCCGGCAAGAACATGGACGTGCTGACTTGGATAGTGAATAAGTTTAATTTGCCCTATTACGATTTCAGTACCACCAGCATGGGAAGTAATTTCTTCATGCACAGTCAGGCCATGACATCAAAGTATTGGAGTACGGCATGGGAGCTGTTTGCCAGAGGATTTGAATGCTACGTCTATGATTGGCTTGCCAAGAACGGCAGGGTCAACAACTACCTGGTAAGCGGAGCTAATTTCGACCACCCCGCCAGAGTTTATCCATACGGAACCGAGCGCGAAATCCTGTACTATCTCTACGACAACGTGGTGAAATACATAAAATCCGCGTTGAACATCCCCGACTTTCAACCCGTTCACGGCGAAAGGCAGGATGATTACGCCTCCTTGGAGCAGGGCCAGCAGCAACAAATTGGGGTCAGTATCAGCACGTCAGAACAGGGCGTAACCGAACGGGTTTCGGTTAGCTATAAGTTGGAGAAACTGATGCAGATTCTTGAACCCGAATTGGCACAGCCCAATCAACTAAGCCCGGAGGAGATGTTGCAGGAGCTACGGCAAGTGTATGAAACCGCTGTATATGTTCCCAATCTTCAGGCCGCGGCGGCACTTGGTATCAAACCCGAGGCTTATGAAAGCGGTCACCACTACTTCGTAAAGAATAACCATACACATAATGTGCTGACAGAATCGGAATTAGTCGATGCCTATCAAAAATATGCTGCGGAAATGACGTTGCCGGTTATGACCGAGGATGTTGCGAAGTTGACCACGTTCATAGAAAAACTCAACACCGGCAGCACAGCAAACGGTTACGACATCGCCATTGAATACGTTACATTTGAGCAGGCCGTTAAGGAAAAGGGCTTTAAGGCAAGGCATTGGCCAAAACAGTTGGGCGTAGTCGTATTCAGTTATGAATACGGCGGCGAACGCAGAACCGAATTTGTAAAGGGTACGGTCAATGCCACACGCGATCATTATTATGAAGTAAGGGAGAAAATAGAACTTTGGCGAAGACGACAACAGCAATCATAACCATAGCGATGAAAACCTACACCTATCATATCAACTTAGATGAGCGTGGCGAGTTCTTTGCCGATGTTCGTGACCAGGACGACAACACCGTGTATGAAATACACTTGCCCGATAGCGATGGCGGATCCGGCATCATCGGCGATGGCTTTATGAAACACGAAAGGGATGTGGCGGGACTGGAACGCTATCTCAAACAAATCGGCATCATGCAAAACCACGACACGCTTGAGCCGGATCAGGACAACAACGACAACAACTACATGGAAAACGGAGGAAATGTTGAGGAAACCCCATACTATATGGAGGTTGCCAATGTTATTGCACAGCAACTTGGCGGCACCCGCCGCATGGCGTTATTGACCGGGGCGCACAATTTTGTTGCCGGTAAAGACGAAGGAACCGGGAACCCTTACCTGAGCTTCAAGATCAAGAACAATCCGGGAAAACCCAATTATGTCAAGATCAGCCTGAACAGTCTTGACTACTACGAATTGGAGTTCGGCGTTGTTTCGGGAGCCAATTACACCGTCACAAGTGAGATTGGCGCACCCGGAGTTGATGCCGAAGATCTTTTGCGTTTTGTCGAAGACGGCACCGGAATGTATTTTAGCCTATTCGAGGACGGCGGCGAAATCGTCAGTCCGGCGGCATGGATCAGGGCCTTGAATTTGGAGGCGATGACGCCGGAAGCGGCTCAGTACATGCGGGATGAGGTATTGACTGATCCCGGCCTTGATCAGTTGGGTGCGGACGATCAGTTCTTTCAAAAGTTTGTGGCCTACATTCAAAAGAATGCGCCACAAGCGATTGGTAAGCCTGGACAGGGCGGCGGCGACAAGGCTCCGGCTAAGAAAATTCTCGAAGCCCGACTGAAGCTGATCGAGAAAATGATTGCGGCAAATCCCGGTAACGTGGTGCTGAAAACAAGGAAGAAGCTGGTGATGAAAATGATTTCGGGAACAGCCATGGCGAAAGGCGGGGAGGTTGAACCCGGCCATGGCCGGACCTATATCGTGTACGAACACAACGAACCGATTTTCTCAGGACCGGAGCCGGACTTCATCGATTTCGTTTCAGCCCTGTATGGATACGAGGCCATGGACAACGACCAGTCCACAACGGATATGATGTTGGAGGATGCGGTTTCTGCCATAGTCGGAACCGATGCGGCACAGGGTCTTGACCTGGTGATTACATCGGCATCAAATCCTGCTGTTTATGACTACTGCGGCCAGAAGATGACAGCGGATCAGATCGAGAATATTCGACCCGCCGTGAACAAGCATTCGCTTTCTCAACTACAAAACGTTGGCGACAGCATTGACCTTGTTGACAGCCCGGGAATGATTATACGCCGGATCCCATCACAAGTCGAAGAATCGGTATCGGAGCCGTTTAAAAGAGGCGGGAGAATAAAATCCGCGCTCATGCGTGACCGAGCCTACAAATCAAATCAGCCGCACGAGCTTCGGTACAAGCGGGTTCGCAGCCCGAAAAACCCAAGGTACAAAATGGCTGATGGCGGAGAGGTTGCGGACTTAGAGCGAGAACTTCACAGGCTGCAGCGAGAACTTAATTCATCTCGACTAAATAAATATATTGAAGGAGATGAAAGCGATGAAGAAAAATTGCGTTTGGCTGAAAGGGAAAAAAAACTAGCAAGATTTAACGAAGTGCTGACACGGCTAAGGACAATAAGTCCGTCATTTAGTGGTGGCGGTCGTTTGAAATCTGCTTTGATGCGCGACCGCGCCTACAAATCAGATGAGCCGCACGAACTTCGTTACAACCGGGTTCGTAGTCCAAAGAATCCACGGTACAATCGGTAACACCATATCAAAACCAACACTAATTCAACAACTAAGCCCATGCGTTCAAAAGCAGAAATACAAGCAGAGATTGACGAGTTCAGCGCATTGCTGAAAGACGATTCCGTACCGAAGGACGAAAAGGACTTCGCAACCCAAACCATTGCGGAACTGAAAGCCGAATTGGCTGAAGCCGAAAAGGGAGCCGCGGCAAAGGCGGAAGGCGGTAAAAAGCCGGAATCCGATTCCGGCAAGAAGCGCGGTCGTCCCGCCAAGCCGGAGGGGGAGAAGAAGAAACGCGTCCGTAAGCCGTCAAAGCCCAAGGCGAAGGACGAGAACGAACCCAGTTGCGAGGAGCTGTTGAAGAAGTTTCACGACCGCCGGGAGCAGGCGAAAAAGAGCCAGCGCCGCAGCCGTACCCAAAGCGTATTCGCCAAGGTTGCGGATCGGGTGGAATCAGCCGTGAACGCCGCGATCAAGAGCGTAGCCGCATCAGACATCAAAGAAAACCCGAAGAAGTACATCAAACTCATTGAGGACCTTCAGGACAACATGGAGAAGTTTCTCCAGAGCATGAAGGGCATCCTCGGTGATGAATACGATGCTCAGGAGTGGAAGGACGCGAGTAAGCACATACGTGAACTTGTGGACAAACTCAAGAAGAAGTACGAGGGCAAGTGATGTTGACCAGGGCCAACTGACCCGGCTGTCCGGGAACCCCGTTGAAACCGCAAGGCCATGACCTTGCGGTTTCAAGCCCTGAAATCGTACCTTCGTCAAAACCAATCAAAACCGCAGGATATGATTGCCCACAGCCTACAACTACCGCCGGAAACCGACCTGGCCGACATTGCCTATCCGCACCTGATCTGGATCAGCGACAATCCCGAATCGAAAGAAACCGAGTTCCCGGACGAGGTCAAGAAACTGATTCGGAGCTGGAAGCTCGCCCTTGGCAACTACAGAAAGGCACCGAGCCAGGACTATCACGAACGCCTCACCCGCGACAGCATCAGGATCGCGGACTTGTTGCAGGACTGGTCGGAGCAGGATCTTCCACCCGACCCCAATACCCAGACGCCGCCACAGCAGCAAAGCCAAACCCCGCCTCCGGCAGTAACGGATCAAAAGGAATTGGCGGTGCTTGAAATCATCAACCGTGACGGCAGAATCCACAGAGATCAACTCCGAGCCATCCTCGGCCACCTCCCCAGCGGTCGCATCAGCGTAGGCGCAACCGTACTGGATCAGAGCTGGTTGGTTTGGTATAAGCCAATACGATAACATGACCCCCGCCCAGGCACTGCACTTGCCCAACCCCCGAAACGAAAACATTCAATGGATGTTGATTGGCCTCACCATGACGGTGAGCATAATCACAGTCATTGCCATGGTGCATCAGATCAAGGTGAATCGACTGCAGCATGAGAAACTCATGACCGAGCGGAAAAACGGGAAAAACGGCGGCGGCTAAGTCCTGGCCGGAGATAGCGTGTGTTTCTACGCTTTATTGGTTGTGTTTCATGGCCGGTGCGGGAATCCGCACCGGTTTTTTTACACATACGCCCCGGAAAAACAATAAAACCGGACACGGCGATATGAATTTGATTTTTGAGTAGTTTCGCATCAGGCATGAGAAAATCTGTTTTTAATGGTTAATCCCGATCTTCCAAGTCTGTTCCGGCACATGGCCATGGTCGAGGCCAAGATGGGACGAAACGAGTTCTGGGGCAGGATCTACGAAGCCTTGGAGCGGGTTTCAGGCATTGACCACATCGGAATCGATCACGGCATCACCGCCATGGCGTCCGAACTTCAGGTCAAGCGCGATCACTTGTTCTACGCCAAGCAGGACCGGGCCGCAACCTACGCAAGGAAGGTGGTTTGGTGCGTTCTGAGCGATCACTACAACCTCGACTACAAAGAGATTGCCATAATTTTCGGCTTCAACAAATCCGGGGTCAAGCGCGTACTGGACGATTACGCCCGGATGAAATCGGACGGGAGATTGGCACAGGATCGGGAGTTCATAACCGCCGTTGATCGGGTGGTAAACAGAGTTTTTCCAGATAAAGACAAGGCATGACCTATTTCAACTACGATCCGGGCCGTGGCCTGGACGGCGAGGAGCGCAAACAACTTGACCGTATTCAGCACATCCTGGCCAAGGCGCAGGCTCAGGGCTGGAACGACATTGTCGAGGCCGCGGCATCGGCCAAGGGTATCAATAACCGGACCCGGCTGAAGGACTTTTACCGAAAGGTATCGGCCATGGCTAAGGCCCGAGGCGATGTCCCGAACTTCAACCCCAACCCTAAACCAAATCCCAAACCAGCTATGGCGGATCAAGGCCACGACAACAAGGAGGTATTGGATCCCGTGCTTCAGGCACCACCGGTACGGCGTGAATACACGCAGAACACAAGCGCTTCCGGCCACGGCCAGGCCACGACACAGCCAATACCAGAGGCCAGCTTCGGACACCGCCCCGCCCCGGCCCCCGAACCCGGACCGGGATCAGCAGCGCCGGGATCGGCACCGGACTTTGGCGGCGGCGGCTTGCCGCCACGGGAGCAGCAGGAAAACGCGGAGAAGTTGGCTAAGGTCCTGATCGATCTCTATTGCGATAAAGTGCCGCAGCTTGCGGCGTGGCCGATCCGAACCCCGGAGAGCAAGATCACGCAACTGCATCGCAGCGGCGAAATCGACATGAATACCGAGATGGCGGTACCGGCAGGAGCCGGAACCGTTTCCATGACCTTTGGAGAATACCTTCGCATACTACCGGAGCAAATCAAGGCCGCGGTGACGCCGGATGAGCAATGGAAAGCGGGGGTATTTGAAAACCTCGTGATCGTGTTGAAGAAAAAGGGTGCCGGCATCACGCCGGAGCAAACCCTTATGCTCATGGTGGGTCAACACCTGGTCGGTACCGCCCTGGCGGTATTGTCGGTGCGTGGCGACATCGAGCGCATGATGAAGGATATGCGGGAATTCAGTAAGGGAGCGGGATCGAATCGGAGTACGCCACCGCCACCGCCACCACCACCACCGCCGGGACAAGATGGCGGCGGCGGCGATGGCGACTTACCCCTTACCCCTGCCGAGGAAGTGAGAGAGGGTGGAGCCGGGATAGTGTTTGAGCAACCCCTTCATGACGGCGGCGTTGACGCCGGACACGGCGGATTCAACCCAGTCGAAATCAACCCCGCCATGGCCGGTGCGGCACCGGCACCGGATCTGATTGAGCAGCCCCCGGCCAATGCGGTTCTTCCCGACAATGACTTTAGTCCGAACCTTGGAAGCAACTGACGATGAGCGGGTTTCGGGAGGCGAAACTTGGAGCCGCCATTGGTAAGAAAGGCATCGGCAAGACGTATCAAACCCTGCAGATGGCCATGCAATACGTCTTGGGCAGACCCGGGGTTCCGGGCCGGAAGTATCTGATATTTGACGTGAATGATGAATTCAGCCGGGTCAAGTCCATAAGCATTAACCGCATCAGGGACTTTTCAGCGCAGCAGGCACCGGAGATCAGAAGGGTGAGGATATTCCGGGAGGAGGATGGCGAACCCATGACCTTGGGTGAGATGCAGGACACCTTGGCCCGGATCCTGGTGGATTACCGCGGCGGCGGCTTCCTCATCGAGGATCCAAGCCGTTACCTGGGCGATCACGTTGGCGTTGACATTGTCGGAGCCATTATTTCACAGCGTCACAAGGACTGCGACATCATGATCCACTTCCAAACCATTGGGAAGTTGGCGCATCCAAAGATTTGGGGTAACATCAACTACGTGAGGTTACACAAGACCGTGGACACGGTGGAGCGGCATCGCAATAAGTTTGGCGGCGATGACGAACATCTGAGCATAGCCCAAACCCTTGTCAATCTCCGGTACGAAAGCGGAGATCATCGGTTTTTCTGCTACCTGGACGTGGACAAGTTGAAGATATACGGCAAGTTCAGCCGGGACCAATTCGTACAGGCCGTGGAGTACTACATCAACACCAAGTTCAAACGCATCATTGGCCCGATGCTGACCTTTCACGACTTCAGCACGGGCAAGCGCAAGTACGATGTCAAGACCGCGGCACAGATCAAGATCGAGGAACTTGTGGAGAAGTACTACGGCAACTGAATCAAAGCCTTGGCGTTGAAAACGCCTCTACCCAAAAGAAAAACACGGCCAAGGCCGGGGCAAGGACGAGGTTTAACCCGAGTTCGACTGCGAGAAGGCCAAGGCCGTAGGGACGATCATCTTCATCCCAACTGAGGTAGAACAGGAGCTTGTCAACGGCGATGGCGAGGCCGATGGTGAGGTAGATTAGGGTCGCAAGTACTAAAATCATTGTCATAGCGGTTTTATCTCTTTGGCAAGAGCGTGATCAAGACCTGAGTACTGTCGGAATTGTATTCGACCTGGACGCGGTCGGCGGCGGTCACGGCCTCCATGTTTTTGACCTTGTCCTCCAAGACCTTGACCTTCCACTCAGCCTCAGACTGCAGGAATTCGGTTTCGGCTTGGTTCTGTTTATCTTCTGTTTGAAGTTTGATAATGGCGTAGCCAAATATCATCAACGAAATCAAAACCATTACCGCAGCTCCACCGCCGCTTATTCTGTTTATCATCACGATACCTGGTTTGGGATTTGTGGAACAACGAACAAACAGCCTCGCCGCGCCCCCGCGGCTTGTTTGTTGTAGAAAAGAATTGGGTCGGGGCCGTAGATTTCCTCGACCAGGTTCTTAACCCAGGAATACTCATAGACGATGCCCTGATCGGGATATACGTCAAACCCCATGGTTTCGTCCTCGGGGTTCTTGAAGTCGTGAATCGCCAGCACGGGCTTGATCCCGCTGTTGCGAATCGCTTCCAGTTCTTTCAGCACCGGGTTTTCGTACCAATGTGCATCGAGAAAGATCAGGACGTTGCCGTGGAAATTGCGCTTGATCGAGTAGGTACCGACTGCGACAAAGCCCTCCAATACACGGGTCAGGCAATCGGCGCTACTGCCCTTGATTGCGGTCACGTTCTTTAACCCGGCGTTGAGAAAGCGGGACATGGCGATGGCGTAGAATTCGTCATTGACCTCGATGGTTGCGACCTGGTCGAAATTGCGGCAGAGCCATTCCGTTGTTTTGCCGTGATAGGTTCCGGTTTCGATCACGACCTTGATGTTATACAAGTCACGGAGATCACGAAAGTATTCCTCCATGAAGGTGTCCTCGTTAAAAGGACCGTTGTCGAATGCCATTGACATGGTTATAGGTTTTGGTTAAGGATTATTAGTTGAGGCAATAAGCGGCGGATCGCCCCTTCATTCCCGCCCGTTGGTAATCATGATATTGGTAATAATGCACGATTCCGATTTCGTCCAAGGCGGCTCCGCGCTCGTCATAAAATTTAAGATATTGATATGCTGATTCCCCAATCTCTTTCCTTTTCCAAGTCAAATCAGCATCAGCGTAATAGACAACGGCGATGAAAGCGCACATCGTTCTTGCCGCGGCCATCATGAGTTCATCGCCAAGGTTAAAGTATCCAAGGCAGGCGACAAGACCGGGGCGGGAGTTAATTGAGGTCATGGTGGATCACGATTTTGATTGGTTTACGCAAAAGACCTTCGCCGGGTTTCAAATAAAGGATATTTCTGTTTCCGTATCTATCGGGTAGGACAAAGACGTTGACCTTGTAGATGACGCGGTAAAGCCCGTTGGAATCCCTTCGCTTTCCATCCACAACACTGGTAACGGCATTGGTCATGGCGTCCTCCCCGAATTCAAACGGTGTGATTTGGTGTAGGTCAAACACATCGTGATAGGCTTGGATATGGACGGGGTTCTGCATAGTCTGGGACAGGACAAAAATAAGGGGGTCGGAACCGTTTCCGACCCCCTTTGCTTGAAATATACCGGACTAGACGTTGACCCAGTTCCCGCCCGGGAAGTGGGCATGGTATTGTTGCACAACGTATTCTAAGCCCAGGTTCGCATCGGCGTTGGTAAGGATTTGCGCCGGCACCATGTATAAGTTGAGGCCATCGTTTTGGCCGATGACGCGGTAGCCGTGCCGAATCGCTAGTTTACAGAACGCTGAAAACGAAGCACCGTAGTAGTCGTTGTTTCTCCAGACGTGATCGGGATTGTACGCGATGGTGACGGCTCGGTCCTGGGTTATGGTGCCGTTGAATTCGGCGATGATGATCTGGGGTCGGTAGCCACCGCCAAGGATCCGGTCCAGCACCCAATAGTCGTTGCCGTCGATGTCGATACTGAGCAGATCGAATTCCTTGGGAACTTCATACTTGGCAAAGAGGTTGCAGATGTTGTCGGCGGTGATATGCTCGGCTTTGACTTCGGCATTGCCCTTGTTGTCGCCGTCCATGAGCAGACCCCGCCAACCCTGCTCGATCAGGAACCGGGTGTTGGAGAGGTGGAATCCGTCACCGGCTCCGAAGTCAACCAGGTAATGCGACTTGGCTCCAATGATTTCGATCAGGGTGTGGAGTATGCCCTCCTCTCCGCTTTGGCTGTATTTCTTCCACCGCGGCGCGGTCTTGATCGCGCTAGCGAGTTGTACGGGATTGAATCGGGTCGAGTTCATTTCCTCTTTTTTCAGCGGCATCCGGCTAAAGACCTGGAGTAGCATTTGCCGTACCCGCTTTTTCCAGGTGTGATTGTGATTCACCGAAAAAAAGTTTTGATATGCCCTTTGTTCCATATAGTCCCGGTATTGAGTCATATTCTGCCAATCCGGGTAAGGCATGAGCATGTAGCCATGGCTCACAACCTCGGTATCGTCAAGGGCTTCAATGAACTGCATCAGGTTCCGTAACTGTTCCCTTAAAAAATCAACACTTCGGAACCCCGTTACCCAACCGCCAATCCAATCCTCGGCCATGCCGTCATAAAAACTGGTGTAGATAAGCGGAACCCCGGACGCTGCCGCAATCATAAGCCTGTCCGAGGTATAGCCTTCGCGGTGGAAATGGTTATGGCAGATGGCGATGTCAACGTCTTGGTAGAAACTGGTTTGATCCTGGTAGGGAATAACCGAAACATTGGCATTGGCGATGTCTTTCCAACCGTTTCCCGCCAACTTCAGGGGATTGAGAAGATGTGGATATTCGGCCACGAAATCGGAAAGCATTTTCACTAGTTCGACCCTTTCCCGGCTCTGGGGAAAGCCGTCACCCTCGGGTAAGTCCACCTCCGTACCGGTATAGTTGTGGCCAATCATGCCGATTGTGATCTTGTCGGATTTGCGCCGGCGATTGTATTTCGGGGACGGGAATGGTGCGGAGAAAAGGGCGGGATCGAAAGCGACTTGGAGGTAATCGCTCATGCCCGGAAATTCCTGATCGATGGCGCGAACATCGTCCATGTTGTTAAACAGGCAGATGCAGCCACGTCCGGCGAGCATGCGGTAGAACGAGAGATCGGAACGGACGTCACCGCTCCAATGCACAACCCGTGTCGTTGCCGCAATTTCCGAAACGGTTTCGGGCAGGATCACGCCCGGTCCCTGAATCTGCATGAACACAAGCGCGGGTTGATACAGACGGACGTGGGAAAGTATGGCGTCATTGAGCCTTGCCACGGCGTTACGGTCGGTGAGGAAAGCATGCCAGTCGATTTCGGTTACGCTGAAACCAAGTTCGGTAAAGGCGGAGCTGATTGGATTTGCATGTCCTTGCGGGTAGCTTGCGTTATTGGCGATGTGGAGTACGCGGCAGCGGTGGCCTCGGTAGTCGTTGCCGAAGATTGCGGCAAGTCCGATGTCAATCGCTGCGGTTTCGGCCTTGGCGACCACTTCCTTTTCCTCAGCCTTTTGACCCTGATCGGTTTCATTCCCCGGCTCAGGTGCGGGTGCGCCCCCGACCGGTACCGGATCGGGATCTGGCTTGGCCTCGGCTGCAATGTCGTTGGCTGCGGCGGCTACGGGTTTTGACCGCTGCCGGTTCTCAATGATGGAGCGGATGACGTTGTTATCGTTCGGGAATTCGTTGATGCGATTTCGTAGATACTCTTTTACGTCATGGTCTTGTACTTCTCCATACCATAGAAAAATATGTCGGCGAAAACATTCCAAAACGAATCTGGATGAAGCCTTTGTGGTTGAGGCATCGTATATGCTGTCGCTGACAGCGTCCTTGTCAAAGTGCAGCCACAGCGATTCCGGCTCAACCAATTTGTACGGAGGCTCTATCCGGTCCTGGCCGGTATAGGTTCTGGCCTCGCTGTAATGTAGATGATAAATCGGAAGCTCGGCGGCGCAGTTGTAGAGGCGGTATCCGCGAAGGCTGAGTTCGTAACAGAATTTGTTGTCACAGCCGGGTACGCCCGGGGTGTAGTCAAACAGCGACCCCGGTTCAGGCACCGGGCCAAAGAATACCCAGGCGTCTTGTGAATCGGGGCGGTGAAAGGGTTGGGGATTGGTTACGCCATCGTATCGGCTCAGGGCGAAGGCGACCTTGTGCATGTCCTGGCCGTATTTCTTATACAGTCGGGACAAATACACAATGGTCATGGGCGCAATCACGATGTCGCTGTTGCAGATGATGGTGATTTCCCCGTCTTGGCCGGGGCGGTGATTGACCAGGTCGGCGAACCGGATCCGGTTCGCGCCCTCAATCCAATGGCACTGAACCGTTGTGGACGGCATGTGCAGCATCACCGCCAAGTCATTGACGTAGTCGGCAACGTCTTGGTTAAGGGCCTGAGCGGTTTTGACCTCAAATCTTCGGATTAGGTTCTCGGGGACGTAGTTCTCGGCCACGATGTTGACGCTTATGTTTTCCATATCGGTTTCGGGATTTTAGGGTTTCATTTTTTTCAAACCGTCAACGATGGCTTTGATAGCCTTGTAGGTTTCGTTCTTGATCTCCTGATCTCGAACATCGGTTTGGGGATAGGATAAGAGTATGAGTTGTAGTTGTTGGCTGTGGCCGGGATACTTCTTGACCATTTCCGAAGCCGACTTCAGCATGGCGTCCCAACCCGCATTTGCCTCGGCGCTGTCGGCTTCAAAGATGGGTTCGTACATGGTGATGCGGTCGCGGTAGTTCTGGATCATGTACTCCGCGTTTTTGAGATGCTGCCGGTCCTGGTGCCACTCAAACAATAGCGAAAATACTTCGGTGACGTGTCCGCGTTCAATAACCTTAATCAAGTCCATGTCGGGGAAAAGAGGCGCGGACAAGTCCTCTTGTTTTGCAAACTGCGACAGAGCCGATTCAAAACTAAAGCCGGGCCTTGTGGTGATAAACTTCGCCATGGCTTGTAATTTCATATCAGCAACTTTTATCTTTTCCCGGAGAAGGCCATAATAGATGGTCCAGTACTCAAGGGTACGTTTCAGTTCTTGTCGTGGCAGTGTCACCTTCGGCCCGGCGCTGTTATTCTTTTCCGGTGCCGGTTCGGGATTTTTGTTTACGATTTCCATGGCTTTGATTGGTTTGGTTTTAGTAATCGGTTATTTTCGGTATGTGGCCAACGATATAGCCGCAGCCGTAGATTTTGTCATAGCGGTTGCTGACTTGTTGAAGTCGTTGAATGAAATCGAAGTCGTGTCCGTAGCCGTCACAGCCCCGCCAGGTCAGGCCCGGTAGGTTATTGACGTGGGCGATGTTGGAGGTGCCGCAACTGCCTTTGAAAAGGGCGGCGTTTCGGAGCTGGCTTTGGCTCGGCCCGGTCAGGATCCTGTCGTTGAAATAGCACCAGTCAAGACCGAGTTCGTCAATTTTGGAACAGATATTGGACAGATGATTGGGCAGGATATAGTCATCGGCATCGAGATAGGCGATTATCGCCCCCTCGGCTACGTCAAGGCCGCGGCTTCTGACCTCGCCGCTGAACAATGGCTGCTTGTCGATTTCGTAGAGATAGATTTCGACATGACGATCCCACTTCTTCTCCCGACAAATCCGGTTCGTGATCTCGCAGCCATCGCTGACAATCACCAACTGTTTAAGGGCGTGATCATTTTTCAGGAATGAATTCACGGCGCGGACGAATTTTTTCTCCGCGTCTTTTGCCCTGTCCGGGTAGTGACCAAGGAACGAGGGCATGATGACGGATACAAATTTCATTTGCGGTATTTCCAGAACGGACGGTTTTCGTGATGGCAGATTCGGGAGGTATCGACCCAGACCTCCTGGCCACGGTTCATTAAGTCCTGGGCGAAGAATGTGTCGGGGTGGGCGTCAACGCCGGGTACGTATCGGAACCGGAACTTGTTGAAAAGGGAGCGGTGGATGAGTACGCAACCAAGTCCGGCATGAAACGCAGGCTTTACCGAGCCATCCATCCACGCCACTGCATCCAGTCCGAGATTGACAACGTTCTTGACGTATTCGTTGTCGTTGACTTCCTGTACCTGGATCATGATCTCGCTTGAGCGTCCCTGTCCTATGAAGTACGGCAAGGCCGCAACGCTTCGGCGCATGCAGATCAGGTCAATGACCGCGGTTGCGGGTGGAAACACATCGGTTTCCAGATGCAGGAGGTAATCGAATTTGTTGGATATGGCATAATCCAGGCAGCGGTTGTGGCTAACGGCCATGCGCTGGACAATGCTTGATCTACCGATTTTGGGCCTGACCCATTCCACGTCAAGACCCATGGCCCTGATCTTGCGGCTGTAATGATTTTTTTCGCTGTTGTCGGCAAGGAAAAGGCCGAGGCGTTTTTTCGGGTATGCGAGGTTGATAACGTTCTGAAGCCAAGCCTCAAAACAGTAGTCTTTGACATCGGCGGTCGGGGCCGCGATCAGGACCTTGGGATAGTACATCGGGTTATTTTCAGCAAATTAAGGCTTTAATTGTAACAAGCCCAAATAGTGTTTTTTCAGAGGGGAAATAGTTTTAAACCGGTTTTTTCGTTACAAAACCGGCCTTGCCTTCGCGTCCCTGCCATGTTATCATTGCCGTCACAAACAAACTCATTCTCATGAAAGCGAAGGAACTCCTCATCATGTTCGGGGTCGGTGTAGCCGGCACTATGGTTGCCCTCTACGTCCACGACAAATACGTAGCTCCGAAGATGAAGTGATCGTCCCCGTCAGGGACTAATCGTTTCTCAACCCATCTCAAGCCATGAACAAGGGAAAATCTCAACTCGGCGTATCCGCGTTCCTCGACAAGTACGAGAACAGCGAACGCTTTTCCGGTATGGACGGCCAGTACTATGGCACGTTCGAGGGCGAAGGCGTAAATCCTTTCACCCCGGAAGACCTCACCGCCGCCGATGGCATCGCCACCGGCACCCAGGGCGGTCGTGTACCGGTTTCCAAACCGTACATCCTCCAGGTGTATAACACCACCGGAGCTGACGCAACCTGCATCCTGTTCGGTTACAACGATTACAGCCTCACCACGAACTTCGGTTCTGCGGCGGGTATTGTCGTGACCGTGACCAGCGGCGGCAGCTACAACCGCTTGCTGGCTCAGAGCCAGAACAAGCCGTTTGAAATCGGTCTGTATCGCTGGAGCTGCGGCATCACCGCACAGCTCGATGTCGTGTTGACGATCAACTACGTTGACGCCAACGGACGCACGGCTTCCGATCCCGTTGCCCTGAGCAACTACAAGGACGCCTACCAGCAGCAGTCGGGAATTCTCGACATCTGGTACAGCACCAAGATCGATGGCAACACCTACCTGTCGTTCACGGTCCTGGCCGCAACGAACAGCTCGAACCGGTTGACGCTGTCGCTGTTCCCGAAAATGATCAGCGATCAGGCAAACCGTTTGGTTGCCGGCGGTGGCCCGACCAAGCAATTCACCACGCCTCGTCTGAGTGGCCGGAACGTTCCGATCGTTCAGATCAACCGCGGCGGTGTCGGCGTGTCAACCCCGCAAGGGTTTGGCAAAGTCGTGGGCTGATCCAATCAGGTCCAAACCAAAAGGGCAGGCGGTACCAACTGCCTGCCCTTTTGTCTTAAAACACAGCTATGAAGATCCCGCTCAGTTCGATAATCGCCTTCAACAATCCCGAGGGCGCAATCAAGGTTTTGCAAGCCTACGGTTACGAAGTCGAAACCGATGACCCGCACTACCTTCAGCGCGGCCTTTCCCATCTGCTTCAGACCTTCGGCGAATCCGGCCTCAGCGACCTGGCCAAGGTTCATCCCGACCGGGAACTCATCACCCGCGTCAATGACGTCACGGCCAATGCCGGCGAGAACAAGAGCAACGCCTGTGGTTGTAGCGGCTTCAGCAGTTGTGACGGCTGTGGCGGTGGCTGTGGCGGGAGCAACTTCCACGGGCCGTGGAACCGCTGCCCTGGTCAGAGCCGAGCCGGCCTGATTCAGTACGATGTCTATGGCTTTACCGGAAAGCAGAGCCAAGGCGATGGCTACGGAATCCTGTTGCTTGGCGGTATCGCCCTGGCGTTCGGCCTTATGTTTATCAAGGAGGCGAATCCATGATCATTGTAGAGCAGGACTTCTTCACCAACATCACCGGCACAGGCTTCGGCCAGAACCCGGAACAGGATCGTATGGTCGTGCTTCACCGCATCGCCAAACTGATCGCGACCAATCGCGCCGGCGTAATCGAGGCGATTCGGGCCAGTGGTGTTGCGATTCCGCACCGCGCCACCGACAAGGTCATTGTCAACAAGATCGTTGACAACATCGCCACAAATCAGCGCATGGTCACGGCCATTTCCTACTTGATTGCCCAAGACGACAACCTCTTGATTGACGGTCCACAATTCTATGCCACAGAGGGCGGTGGTGATCAGGAGAAAAGTGGTTCTGGTGGCGGGGTTTCAATTATGGATCCTATTTCCACCGTTGTGTCTGGAATAGGAACAGCAATAAATGGAATTTTCGGAGCCAAGGCGGCGAAGGAAAACAGAAAGGCACAAGAGGATAGAAACCGAACCGAACTTTTGTTAGCGATTCTCGCCAACAAAGGCGGGGCAGGCAAGTCGGACAAAACCGCAACTGTGGTTTTGATTGTGCTTGGCGTAGTCACCGCCGCTGTAATTGGTTATATCGCGTATCAAAACCGAGATCAGAAATGAACATTGACGAATTGAACGATTGGATTGGAGGAGCCGACCTGAATTTCAGTGGTGGCGGAGCCTTGCCCGTTGGCGTCATCGTCAATGACAGCAGCGAAGGCGGCGGCGATGCCGATCTCACCGGCACCTCAATGGCGACAGCGTTCGAGAGCCGTAGCGCAGCCGCAGGTCCTCGTCCAAGCCAAAGTCAAAGCCGCGGCGTGATCGCTCGCGCACCCAGTCCTCGCCAGGTCGCCACAGCCGCAGCACCCGGTGGCCGTGTCGTGACCAACATCACCAGCGCCGGAACCGGCAGCAGCAGGGGACAGGGTGGCGGCGGTTTCGGTCAGGCCCCGACAAGCGGTGGCCGAACCACGACAGCGCAGCAAAGCCAACCCCGCCCAATGGGTCCGGGTCAGATTTCGTCATCGGGAACTCGTGCAAATCCAGCACAAGCCCTTGGCCGGGCCGTGACTATACCGCAGGGCCTAAGCCAAAGCGGCGGCTTGGCCACGACCCAGGGCGGCACCATAACGGCATCCGGCAGAACCGTGATTCAGCAGAATGTGAATACCGCCCCCGCCCCGGGCAATCACGGCGGCGGCATTGTCCCGATCTTTTGGGATGACGCCCTAATTCCGGGACAAAGCAGCGGCGGTGGCGGCGGCGGCACCGCCCCTGAAACGGCAAGGACAGAGCCGGCACCAGCCGAAACCGAAACCAATACCGAAACCCCGGTCGATAAAAAGTCGGGACCGTCACCGATTATACCCATCTCAATCGCGGCGGCGTTATTCCTAATCATTACGCTCAAATGAAAACCGGAGAATTAAAGAGCTGGATCATTACCGAGGACTACGTTGCGCCTCATCGCGGCAGCGGCCAAAGTCGCCAATTCAAAAAGGGCGAGAAAGTCACTGGCACGGCGTACATACCCCAGGCCGCAGCCAACGTCCGGGCCATGCCCATGGTCGTGGTTGACGACAACTATCTCGTCCCCGCCACTCATATCGCCGAATACGTGAGTAAAACCGGAGGACAGGGATCGGTTGTGGCCGAGGCCAGTATTGTCCCCACCGTGAAGAAGGTTAGCGGCAGCGCCGGATTCAAGAAGGGGGCTTTGCTTGGCGGCATCGCCGGAGCCGGGTTCAGCTTTTTCAAGGGCAAGAACATCATGGTCTATGGCATCATGGGGGTGTTGATTGGCGGCACCATCGGTTATCTCTATTACGAAAACGAAAAAAAGGAGGCGGTCTGATATGGATCCATGGCAAGAAATAATGCGCGACCTCACCAACGACAGTGAGCCGTACAGCGGAATCCTCACCCAAGCCCCGGCTGTGAAAAATACCGGTATCGTGGCCGGACCCCTGCCGCCGACCAATTCAATCAAATGGCCGGGTAAGGCTTCAGGCGACAAAACCGTAGTTGTAGTTGTAGTCGCCGTTGCCGTTGCCGCGGCGGCTACGGCTGTTTACTTCCTCAATCGCTAACGCAATGGAGATCATTAGCCTTAACCCATACCTGGCCGCTGACGGAGTAAAATCAGCAGCGGATAAAAGACAAGACGAGGTTCAGAAAGGCCGCGCCTTTCTTTTTGGCGGCATCGGCCTTATCGGCGGTGTCGCCATGGCCGGCATCGGCGAGATGAAGAAGAAGAACGCAATCCTGACCGTGGTGGCTATGACGGCGGTGTTTTCCGCAATCGGTTATTTCCACCGGGTTAAAATCAACTAATCACCATGAAGGATCCGAAAAAGAGTATCGAACAATCACTTGGCATGCCTGAGCAGTACGGCTCCGCCCTTGGCGATCTCGCCATTGGCATGAACCAGGCCGCACAGCAGGCTAATCAGCAGGCCAATCAGCAAGACGGTGACGGCAAGATCTGGAGCGTTATCGACAACGCCATCACCACGGCGGGAAACATCTTCGGCAAGAACCCGCGACAGGGAGCCGGAGCCACGGACTATACGCCGTCACCACCCCCATCTCCGATGTCAACGGCTGCGGTTATCGCCATTGCCGTGGTATCGCTTGCCCTTGTGGGTGGCGTAGCCTATGCCGTGACCAAGAGCAAGAAAAAGTAAGCGCTGAACCAAATCTGTAAATACCAGACGATATGAACGGTACGCCAAATAAGGGTCATGTTCTCGGTGCTGCGGTGGGTTTCGCCGCCGGTGCCGGATACGCCTTTTACAAGAAAACCGGGTTTTGGAAGGGTTGGGGTTTGGCCATCATTGGCTCGGTCGTGATCGGCGGCTTAGGCTATGGCATTGGCTATGCCATGAAAAAGGATCCCACCAATCAGCCAAAGCAATGACCAATGTTGGTAACCTATCCCACAAATGGAAAGCCGTTGTTGATAAGGGTAACGGTTACGCCCACGGTTGCCAAAGCCATCCGGGTCTTGGCCTTCGATCAGGACGCACCCAATACCCGGTACTTTGATTGGAATTTCAATCTACGTTCACCGCGGCAGCTTCGGCTAAAGTTTCCGGTGACGCCTAACAATATGGTGCTGGTAATCGCCGGCACCGAAATAGTGGCAAGGAGAGGCGGGGAGGATCGTTCTTTGAGGTTCTCGGATTATTCGGTTGAGGCCGGTAAGCCGTGCAATGCCTGGATGAGTGGCCATAGCCGCAAGTTCGACAAGTTCATGTCGGAATTCAATCAGAAGGCAAGTTATCTGCCTCCGGGTGAATACCGAAGCAGTGACGGCGAATTTCTGATCAAGTACTTGCCCCAGATCGTTGACTACCAAACCAAGCGGGTGATGACAACGCCGGCTCGCATCGGCCACAAGTCGGGTACGATTGAAATCAATCGGGAGCAATGGCTAAGGTTCACGTTCCCGGCGCGGCAGATCATCTCCATGCACGAGTACGCGCACAAGTGGGAGAACGAGGCCAGCGGCACCACCAAGGATGACGAGATCGGAGCCGACCTGAACGCCATCTACAAGTACATGGGTCAGGGTTATCCCGGCATGGAGGCAAGACAGGTATTCGCGCATGTGTTTTACCGGGCGCAGACGCCGTTGAACATTGACAGGTTGAACATTATCAATGACTACATCGACCGCTTTGAACGCGGCGACATCATACCCGGATGCAGTTGATATGGAGGTCAGGTTATTTGAAGAAGTTGCGCCACCGCCGCTGAAGAACGGCGGAAGCCAGGGCTTGGGACCGTTTCGGTTCCCGGGCCTGAAAGACTATTTCAGCCTGAACGTACTCAACACCGTCAGCGACTTCGACTACCACTTGTTTGACCCGGTCACGAACCCGGCTCAGGCACCGTACTCAACCGATATTACCTCGGTTGGGGGCAAGACCTACGCAAGTGTATTCAACGAGGTGGTGAACAACGGATACGAAATCGAATTCATTAAGATCTACTATCCCGACCCCGCCACGGCGGTGAATCAACGCCGCGAAGAAATGTATAAGTGGTATCGGGACAGCAACGGCCAGGATCGGCGCGACCCCTTGATTCTGCTCAACGCAATCGATGTCTATCAAGAGAACCTAAACGTTATCAACTTGGATCTGCGCCAAAGCCCGATGATGCTGGACGGAACCAACTACCTCATATACCGGATGCTGAAGGACGTGGAACTCACCCTGTTCTTTTTCTACCGCCGAGTACAGAAATCGACTGCATTGGATGAAATGAAAAAATATCTACATGGCTGAAACCACAACATATAAGTTTTGGAAGGAGATGCCGATCTGGGCCAAGGGCGTGATCGGCACCGCCATTGCCGGATCCGTGGTTGTTGCGGCTTGGTCGATATGGAGCATGGTCAAGCGCCGGCGTGATCAGGAAAAGAACCGGGCATTGTTATCTCAGGTGAGAAAGGATTTGGCGGCTCTGTCCAAAAAGGGTATTGAACCCGGTTACAGCCAGGGCCAGTACAAGATCTGGGCCGACAGCCTGCAGGAGTGTTTTCAGGGTTGGGGTACTTGCAACAACTACCTGGACATATTCAAGATGATCCGCAACGACGCCGATCTACTCCTACTCATTGACGCCTACGGTATCAGAAAAGTCAGCGGCGGCAAACTCAATCCCGTTGATCAGGAGGGTACGCTTCCACAGGCCATGGTCGATGAGCTGGACGCAAACGAAATCTTTGTCGTCAACCAGGTCTTGGCGAAGAACGGGGTAAAAACAAGCATTGCATGAAACTGAATTTTCAGAAAATCGCATTATACGGGTTGGCTACGATAGGGGCATACTTTGTCGTTGTCGCCCTTGTGAATTCCATCCCCAAAGCTCAACTCCCCAGCTTCGGTCTTGGAGGTGGCATAGGGGGCGGCAATCCTGCTCCGCCGCCCCCGCCTCCAGCCGTCCCGGCAGCGCCTCCGGTTCAGGCCGCACCACCTCCCGCCCCGGCAGCGCCTCCCGTACCGGGCATGATCTGATACGCTATGAAATTCATCACCTACACCCTGGCCGTGATCGGCGGCATCGCCCTGATCAGATACGGCAGAAACAAGATGGCACAGAACCGCGGCGTCACCGCCCCGGCCAAAACCAAAACCGCTCCGGCTCCGCAATTACGAGGCCAGGAGCAGATCATCATCACGGTGCCGACCATTGAGGGCGACATCGGCATGATTGATTGGGTAGGAGGCCAGGGCTAATGAAGCCGGCGGTAAGAACGGCATTGATTGTGGCCGCAGCCGCAGCCGCAGCCGTTTATATGGTCGTGACCGCGACAAAAAAAACCACTCCGGCACAGGCTCCGACAACGGCGGGGACTGAGCCGGGTAAAACCGAATCACAACCTGTTCGGGATCCGCTAGGTCCCGTTGTAGGTGGTAAAAAACCGGGATCGAAATGAACAAGACGACAAAGATCATTCTCTATTCGTTACTGACCGTTGGTGCGGTGGCGGCGGCGGCGCAAGCCTATATTGCGTTTGCGCCCATCACCAGCGTTCGTCACGCCATCATCATTCTCCGGCGCAAGAACCCGGCACGGCTACGGCAAAACCTAATCGCCATGGACAAGGGTTTTGTCATTGCCTGGGCGATGGCGGCTCGGGATGGAGAGAAGGAGTTCGGATATGAGAACAGGATTTTCAGCACCGAAACCGGGAGGGTCAAGCCATGAAAGCGGGTAAGATCATAATCGGTACCGCCTTTGTTGCCGCATTCGGCACAAGCCTGTACTTCCTCTACACGAAACTGATTCGTCCCGAGCTGATGAAGCGCAGACAAAGTGGTGGTGCCGGATCGTCACAACCGCCACCGCTACCGAGTAGCGGCACGGTTCCGAAGCCGACACAATCCAGTTCAACGCCGCAGATTGTGTGGCCGCTGAAAAAGGGAAGCAAGGGCGCGGGCGTGAAGATGTTGCAGCAGGCCCTAATCGACCTCTACGGATCCTCGATACTGCCTCGTTACGGAGCCGATGGCGACTTCGGATCAGAAACGGAATCGGCACTAATCAGCAAGGGCTACCTGGCTCAAATCTTCCAAAAGGATTTTGACCTCATCATCGCCGGGGCCAAGGCAAAAAAAGAACGCGAAACCAGTTCCGGCATTACGGGTTGGATTTCATAATCGACACAGAACATGACACAGCACTCATTCTCAAGCGCAGACGCTACCGGCAGTCAAAACACGGCCATCCAGGCCAACTTGAAGGCCATGCAGGACCGCATCGTCAGGCTCCAGGCCGATCTTGACGCCGCCACCGCCGACTTCAACAAAAAGAAGCTGGCTTACGAGCAGGTCAAGGCCGCATACGACACCAACTACGCCGACAAGCGGCGTCAGAACGAACTCAAACCCCAGGTCATGGCGGCGGGATCGGCTATGGACGCGGCATTGGCGGTGATGAACAATGTCAAGGACAACCTCAAATCCGCCACTGACGAGTACGAACGCGCATTGAAGAACGCCGAAGCCCAGGCCGTGATCAATCTCAGCCCGGAGCAACGCGCACAGTACGAACTCACCAAGGCCCAGGCTCAGGCCGCAATTGCAGCGGCAGATAAGGCCGCAGGTGGTAAGAAGTTGTTGCTCATCATTGTCGGCATCGGCTTGGGCTTAGTCGCTCTCGGCACCGCAATCTACCTGATCAAAAAAGGAAAAGCCGCACAAGCCGCGGCTGCATAAGACATGGCCAGTTTCGACATAGCACAGGAAATTGTCAAGGCCAACGAAGGCGGTTACCAAAACAATCCAAAGGATAGCGGTAACTACACCGGGGGCAAGGTCGGGGTCGGTGCCCAGATCGGCACCAACCATGGCGTTAGCGCCCCGGTTCTGATGGCATGGCTTGGCCGTACCCCCACGGTCGAGGACATGCGTAACCTTGGCTATGCCACGGCGCTGCAGATATTCAAGCGCAACTACTGGGATTATCTCGCCCTGGACAACCTCGCCAATCAGAGCATTGCCAACATGATCTATGACGGAGCCATCAACCAAGGCGTAGGCGCAAGCAAGAAAATGATGGCGGACGCCTTGATTGCCGTTGGCAAAACCGGACAAGGCACGGAATCGGCGTCAGCGCTTGTGGCCAAAATCAATTCCGTGAATCAGGAGGCGTATTTCAACGCCTACCGGGAAGCGAGAAAGAAGCGTTACGACCGAAACCAAGGCCATTACGCATATTCGCACTGGATCAAGCGCCTCAACGAGATCGGTTTTTTTTTTAAAGAAAACCTGGCCGTGACGGTATTGGTCACCACCGCCTTGTTGGCGGCGGCGGCGGCGATATATTACTGGAGAAAACCACTGATTAAAACCATCGATCAATGACATTTCACGCCGACTACGAAAATCTCAACAGCGGATTCCTGGGCGGGATCTTTGAAACCAGAAGTGGGCGGGATCGGCGCGAGGCCGAGGCCGAGGCTATCCGTGCCAAGGCCCAGGTTGACGCCGCACTTGCCGCCTATCTGAACAACCCCGCCAACACCGGTTCCGGTCAGAGCCATGGCGTACCGACCTGGGCAAAGGCCGTTGCCGCCGCAGTCGGTATCGGCATAATCGCGGTCGTGGCTTACAAAATGATTTGATGAAAACGCCGGGGCTGATACTGACTTCCTTGCTACTTGGCGGCTACGCCCTGCACTATGTGGTGCGGCAGCAACGGCTATTGACCAAGACCTCGATCAAGCCCTTGCGCTATCGCATACAAAAACTTGATGGTGACGACACCAGGATGACGATTGATCTGGCCATGACGAACGGAACCGACATAAACTGCAAGGTTTGGGCGCGTGATCTGGCACTGAGTATCGGCTCAAACCGGGTCGGTACCGCATCCGTGCTGGACAAGGCCGTGGTTCCGGCAAGAAGCACCACCACCTTTACCGCGGCTCTTGCCTTCAGTCCAAAGAAGGCGGTGGCGTCCGGGCTAAAGGGTTTGTTTGGTGATTACGCCGGACTTGCCGGCGTAGTGTTCAGGATCCAAGGCCATCTCACCGTTACGGCAGGGCTGTTCATCGGCCAGATCCCAATCAACATCGTCTTTAACCTGAGAGAGATCGTAGCGCAATGACCTGGCTCAAGTCCATAACACAGGCACAACGGGCATGGACCGGCGGCAGCGGCGGTGGCGGCACCCCCCCGGCACCCCCGCCAAGCCGCAAGCTGAAGCTGAACAACGCCGCGCCATGGCTGGGCAACGCCGCTCAGGAGGATGCGAGGTTGAACTATTGCATTGCCAAGGGATTTAACGGCATTCAGCTCTACGGCCTTTACGGCGTTTTCGGTGACCCCACCCTGGAGGGCTATCTCGCCTCCTTTATTCAGAAAGCCTACACCTTGTTCAATCTCAGCACCGTGGGCTGCATCATGGGTTCGGGCATAGCCGGGTTTCAGCTCGCCCTGACCTATAACGGCTCCGTTGCGGCCAACCAACGCTTCAACGACTTCAACAAGGAGAATGAGTTTTGGAACGGCTACATGGTGCAATGGGAGGTATTGACCGCGGCTGCGGGTAGCACCTACACGATCACGATTGACGGCACCCCCTTCAGCTATGTCCGGGGCGGTGGCGACACCAATGATGACGTAGCCGCTGCGCTTGCGGCCTTGATTGACGCCGACCCTGATCTGGCCGGGACAAGCACGAATGAATTCGTGTATGCGCGTAACACCGCGGATCTGCTCACCTACACATACAGCGAAACCGCCAACCTCGACCCGAGCCTGATCAACGAGGATTATGCGTCATGGATTGCGAGCCTGCAATGGCTCGCGCCTCAACTGAGCGGAACGGAATTGATTTCGGCATACGTGGCCAATCCCGGCAACCGTTGGGCCGTAGCCGAGGCCGAGGACATGATTCAGGTCATTGACTTCTACGAGGGTACGAACTACACCACAGCACCGGATGAGGGTCAGACCGGGTTCCGGGATTATCAACTCCTGTACCTGGGACAAGCCTGCGTGAACCTTGGCCTTACCCAAACGTTTCAGACCTTGTTCTCAGCTGAACCCGTGTTCATGGGTCCATACCTTAACGCCAACGGCATCGCCGTTGCGGAATCGACCTGGGATACTCAGTACGGATTGGATACCTTCACGGGCAAGGATCAACTTGTTCACAACGGTTTCAATTACTTCGACTACAACGACATGATCATCTACGTACCATGAGGCAGATCAAGTTAAATAACTGTGCGACCTGGCTCGGTAACGCCACATCGGAAAACAACCGATTGTCGTATTGCCTTAGCAAGGGCATTGTCGGCATTCAGCTCTACGGCCTGTACGGGGTATTTGGAAACGCCACGATGGAGGCCAGACTTGCGGCCTTTATCGCCAAGGCTTACGCCGCACCGTATAACATGCAGTACGTGGGCTGTATCATGGGTTCGGGCTTCAACGGCTTCCAGCTCGCAATCAACTACAACGCCTCGGTTGCGGCCAATCAGCGTTTCAACTTGTTCAACAAAGAGAATGAGTTCTGGTTCGGCATGCGCCGCGACTACGAAATCGCAAGCGTGTTGGTTGGGTTTACTTACAGCATCACCATTAACCTGGTGACGTACAGTTATACCGCAATCGCCGGCGACACCGTCAACACCATTGCGGGACAGCTTGCGACCAGGATCACGGCGGCGAATTTCAACATCGTGGTCAACGGCGACACCATATCCGTAACCGGACCGGGCATCGTGTATTGGTCAAGTTCAAACAGCGCACGCATAAACGTCAGCCTCATCAGCGAGGATTTTGAGAGCTGGATTCAGTCAATTAAGGACATGAAGGCGGCGCTGTTACCGGGTCAATACATCAGCGCCTACGTTGCCAACCCGTTTAATAACTGGGGCATGACCGAGGCGGATCAGATGGTGGGGCCATTGACTTGGTACGAAGGCACCAACTACACCACGGCACCGAACGCGACCACGACCAACTTCCGATACTATCAGCTCGACTACATCGGTAAAGCCGCTTTGGCCAAGATAATTCCCACCACGCAGAAGATACTGGCCTTGCACAGTGCCGAACCCGCGTTCATGGGGCCATATCTGCAGGCCAACGGCCTGAACAACAGCGAGGCGACATGGAACGCGCAATACGCCGCCATGGCGTTTCCGGGTAAGACCGGCATCGTCCGTGACGGATTCTGCTATTTCGACTATAACCGAATGATAACCTACGTACCCTAAGCCATGGCCGGATCAAACCTTGTCCAAACCAAATCCTATACCGTTGCGGCGGGAGCGACCGCGACCACAACCGCGGGGGCAAAATCCATCGACTTCCTTTACCGTGGCACAGCCGACAACTGTACCTGGAGGGGGAGTATGATCGCTGACGGAGCGGTACCGATTCCGCTGCCCCCGTCCGTACCCTACACTCTTGAATATAATGACAACGGATACGCAGCCGTGACGGTGGATAACACCACCGGCGATGGCGTAGTCGAAATCGTGGAAAAATTCTGATCGTGATGAAGCACAGCACTAAAGCGTTTCGGACCTGGTTTGGTGGTGGCGGTAGCGGTGGCGGTGGCGGTGGCGGCGGCGGCACCACCCCGACCATTATCAACATCACCGTAGCTCAGGGTCAGGCTCTCCAGGCCAGTTCCACGCTTCAACCCGGTCAGTTCTACCGCATCATTGACGTCACGCCGGATTGGCAAGTCATCGCCATGGCGGACAGTATCAGCCGCATGAGCTTTAACGGCGAAGGCATCTTCAACAGCAATTTGCGCTGTGCCGTGCTGTATAACCTCACCAGCAACCAACTCCTGCGTGTTGACGACCCCACGTATCAGAACACGATTGAGGGCTACGCCAACATCAGCGGCTTTCCCTGGGGGCAGGCCGCATACAACAACAACCGCGTCACCGGCGGCGGCGTCCTGATCCTGACCGGGGCGACTTTGACCAGCTTTGCCTATAACACCGTTGGGGAGGGGTCAACTTTTGACCTGACCAACTGTTCGGCTCAGAACGTGACGCGCAACACCGTGATTGAAGGCAGCGCCTTTGACCTGAGCAGTTTCACCGGATTTGATGTCACCGCCAACCTTTGCGATGGCGGAGCCACGCAGTCGTATTCGGGCTGTACCATGCTTGCCGGCGACATCGCCCAGAACCAGGCCCAAAGTGGCGGCACCATTTCGCTTACGGGCTGTACCGTGGGAAATAACATCACCGCAAACAAGGTCACGGCCACGGCCTTGATTCAGTTCATATCGTCAACGCTGTTCAACCTGAACTATAACGAGGTTTCGGCCTCGGGCCAGATCCTTGGCGATGCCACCACGACCAATACCGTTGGTATCAACAAAAACATTTGCGCCAGTGACGGCGTACTGAATCTTAGCGGCGGCTTGACCGGAACGGTTTTTAACAACTCCGTCACCACGGCGGGGATTATGACCTTGGCGCAAACGAATACCACGGACGTGTGGGAGAACGTGGTGAGCGGTGGCGGCACGATCAAGACCAGTGCCGCAACCCGGGTCAACCGCATCCGTCAAAACCTGGTACAGGGTAATGACACCCCGACCAACCTCGACCTTACCGGAGCGGATTTGTCATCGGGTCCTTACGATTGCTACGAGAACCTGGTCAGCAACGGCAGTCAACTCCATGTCATTGACTGCGTAGTCAACGGCCATATCCGCCATAACAGCCTGACCGGGCAGGGCGTTATCATCTTCGACAGCAGCAGCATTGGCGAGATCGGAAACAACACCGTTCAGGAGGAGGGTCAGATCTATGGCGATGCCGCAACCTCAACGGTGGAGATACTCTACAACCAGGTCGTAGGCGAATCCCTGCTCGATCTCACGGGCGTAACCGTTGGCGGCAACGTCCAGTACAACCGCTTATCCAGCTTTGGCCGGGTATCCGGCACGGGTGCCGCCTTGGCGACCTTTGCCAACAACGTGATTGAATCCGTAGCCCAGGTCTTGATGGCGGGTGCGACCGTATCTGAATTTGAGGACAACATCATCACCTCCAGTTCGTATATCAACATCGAAAACGCCACGATTACGCTTGGTCTGACCGGGAACTATCTCAATGACGGCAGCTACATCGACTTAAGCGGAGCCAGCATTGGCCAGGGCGTTACCTCAAACGAGGTCACGGCCCAGAGCTACATCGAGATCAACACCGCCGTTGCATTTGTCGGCGGCATCGACCTCAACATGGTGAAGTCGTTGTCGTACATAGCCGTTGCCGCCACAGCCGAGGTTTCGGAAATCACCAAGAACATGGTCCTGTCCTGGTCGTATATCAACATCGGCCCCGGCCAATACGGACAGGCGCTTCAGAACAATGTTCAAAACACCAGCTTCATCAACCTGATCCGTTGCGTAACCGCAGGGTTTGGATACAACAGCGTTTCGGAATTGTCGTCAATCTCCATGGTCGCCGACCCCGGCGTTACCCTCACCTTTCCCGGCTTCCAACGCAACACCGTTTATCAGTCAAGTTCAATCAGCTATACCGCATCGGTAAACACCAGCCATAACGCGGGACCGGACTACAATGAAATCGGAATGAATTCCGCTTTCAATAATCAGAACGGTACCGTTGAAGGATTCAGTAACAATCAATTCTTTACCACGGCACTGAGCTTTTCAGCCGGAGCGGGTAATATCAGCAGCTTCTCAAACAACACCCTGAGATTGGTGACGTTTACGGGAGAGCCGTTACAGGTTAATGAATTCGGCGGCAACAACCTGACCAGCACAAGTATTAACTGGATTGGATCCGATTTCAACAACAGCGACATAAGGCTCAACACCATGTCCGTTGCGGTTGTGGACGTTTCAGGCACGGATTGTGCCGGGCCAATGAACTCCAATCAAATCTTTAACAGCAGTACCGGGTCGGGATTGACGGTGACTAACTCAAGCATTACCGATAATGACGGCATTAGCGGAAACATTATCGAGATCGAGGGCAATATCTTCATCGATGGCGTAACCGCTCAGTCCGTGTATTGTAATCGCGCAACGCAATATGGCAGCATCAAACTCAGTAACGGCACCTACGACCTGATTCAGTTCAATAACGTCATGAACAGTAGCCGTATCCTGGACACCGGCACCGCCACGGCAATATTCAATTTGGAATACAATGTTTGTGATGGAGCCAGCACTTTTGAGATCACGGACATGAGCGCCGAGGACGTTTCCTACAACGTCTTGGGCGGCAACTCCGTTTTCGATCTCACCTCGGCGGTGGTGACTGCAAATGTTGAGGGCAATCAAGTCTTTGCCTCAACCTTTACCACGGCTGCGCTTAATTGTTCGCTATTGTCTTTCAACAAAATCCAATACTCGAACTGGAACAGTGCAGCCGATACCTTTGGCCAGATCATACACAACGAACTCATGGCCGCTACGGTTTCGACAGGTGGAAACAGTGGCGCAACCCTGGACGGGAACCGGATCCTTGGCGACAGCCAATTCACGCTGAGTTCCGAATCCGGCACGTACAGTAACAACACCATTGACAACGGCTCGGTCGTGGCTTGTGATGGCAACACCTTCAACCGGTTCCGAAACAATCAGTTCATATCGGCATCGAATGTGACGATACAGTTCTCAGTATTTGATAACGTTGAGGGCAATATCATCAGCGGCGGCTCGACCCTGCATGGTTTCAGCGTAATCACAAATTATTCATTCAATACCATACTGAATTCGATCTACACCGATCAGGTCGTTGACAGCGGTGACGTGAATTTCAACACATTCAATACCTCCGACATCACGCTGAATTCGAGCATACATCATTGCGAGATCGTGGGAACTCAGGGTCGGGTCACGGTCGTGATCCCTCAGAATTACAGCTATTGTTCATTCACCTACGGGGTGGCGTCAACATTCAATGCCACGGCTGATTTTGCCGATGCGGCTCAATACAACTCCGTGACAAAGACGTGGACGCTTGCCAGCCCATACGACAGTTTTGTCGGGGTCTGGGCCATTACCAACTCCGTTGCCGGAACCGATCAGGTCGATAACGTAGTCAATGCCCCCGCCCATCCCGTCCTTGTCCAGGCCGATACCACGATTAAGCAGTTTCGTCAAAACGGAGGCAATATCCTGATCTCGGGCGCGGCCTCAACGGCGAACCTGGCCACAACAGAAGATATTATTTCCTTTATCTTAGACCGCGCCGGAACGGGATGGCGCATGACCAATCACAGAACCTACTAACACCATCAAAATCTATAACCGATATGGCACAACAAATCCCCGCCAAACTCATCGCCAAGGTATTTACGTCCGGGCGAAAGTATGTACTGGCTCTGCAATCGCTCAAAGGCGGCGAATCGAGCTGGAAACAGGTCTTGGATGACGCCTACGACAAGCTCGTGACCGAGGCCGTGATAGTGGCCGAGGCAGGTGAAACCGCGCCGGCAACGCCGGAGCAGGACCAGGTCAACGCCGTCATTGCCGAGATCAAGAAACAAATCGTAGAAATCTGTCAGTCATGAAGCTCAAGACCAGCATCGGCTACGGCGTAGTCATTGCCGCGGCTCTTATCGCCATGCTTGGCTCCAACGCCCGGGCGCAGGATTCGGCTTTGGTTACGGTCACGGTCAAGGTCCCGGTCAAGCGCGACACCGTCACGATCAACACCTGCGTTAAGGACACGCTGTATCGTGGCCTTTACGTTGCGAAGTGGAATACCAAAGTCGGTGACGCCGTGCGTGAAACCATGTTGTTGGACTACTGCAAGCGGCTCGGATTCAACACCCTTTCCTTTTACGATCTGGGCAGTATCCTTGGCACCAGCACGGGAAACAATAAGCAGGCCGCGTTCAACCGCAAGTGTGACAGCCTCGGTATCCGTTGCGAGGCCGTAAGGGGCAGCGCCACCGACTTTAGCCAAACCACCAGGAGCTTTATGTTGGGGCGTTACAACCCGGCTGAACGATTTGACGGCTTCAACATCGAGTACGAGTTTTGGCGTGTGACGGATCGCAATGCCGGTTGGGTTCAGGACAGCCTCATCGTCGTCGCCATGAACACGGTCGCAAACCAAACCCTTGTCCGTGACCGAACCCAATACATTGGCTGGTTTGACGCCCCCGTGCAACGCCGCGCCCCCGAGTACCTGGCAAAGAACACCACGCACCTCCTTGTTCATTATTACCGAACCAAAGTGGAAGCCGTTTATGGTAAATACAGATTGGACAGCCTTGACAAAATCGGCGTCCCGGTCCTGATCAGGCCGATATTTTCGGCTGAACCGGATTTCATGCAGAACCTGTTCAGAACCGTTACGCCCGACAGCGCATTCCGGTTATGGCATGCACAGTTCAAAGCCTTTGGCTACAAGAACCTGGTAAGCGATGGCTACCAAATCTTCAGCGATGACTTCCTCATGGTCAGCATAGCCCCGGCCATGCCGGCGGCGCGACTTGCACCGGACTGGAAGTACAGCCCCTTGTTTGAGAACGTAACCAAGCCGGAGCATTTGGAGCCGCTTCGTGAGCAATAAAATGTGTGATTACCAGCGTCCTCGACACGGTTCTGGAATGGGCGGAGCGATATAAGCCCATAGCCCTGAGCCTTGGCGGCGTCAGCACATTCGTGTTGACGGCGTACAAGATGAGGCGAAAGCTAAGGATTCTGTATAATCGAAAAGTCGTGACCATGTTCAATCGCATCACGGGCAGAACCGCGAATAAACAATACCTCGATGACGCTATTTCGAGGCTTGAGTTGCTGCATCAAAAGCAGAACCAGGCCATGCAGGAGCAGATCAAGGTCATTGCCTCCGAGGTAAAACAGGTCAAGTACCAGCTCACGCCCAATGGCGGGGGCAATTTCTTTGGCAAGATCGAGCGCGTAGAGCAGGAGGTGAGAGAGATCAGGGGTCACCAAATGGCAAGGGAGGATCTTCAGCCCGACCCCGTCATATACATGGACCTGACCGGGTCGGTACAGCATGTGAATTTGCGGTGGATGCACATCACGGGCCGGGCCATGCACGAACACCGCAACGATGGCTGGCTAAACAGCATCCACGAAGACGATGTGCAATACCTGAGCGACCGCATAAGCGAGAGCTGCAGGGGCAAGCGCAACATCATCACCCAGCGTCCGTTCCGGGTCATTAACAACGAGGGCGATGTCGTTGGCAGCTACAACTTGGAGGCGATCAGAACCGAAAACAACTACTATGGCGTCCTTCGACAGGTTTAAACTGGTTTGGGATGAGCGGGTGCGCCGAACCAAGATCACCTCGGTTTTGGCCGTGTTCATGGTCATTGCCGCGTTCGTGATTAGCATGACCATACTTCTTGGCTATTCCAAGATCAGCGGCGACCGCGAGAGCGTGATCTTGCAGCCCTGGTTCATGGCCTTATCCATGGTCATCGGCACCTTTTTCAAAGCCTCGGATTCAAACCCGGCTCCGGCACCGGAAAGCCCAGACCTAGATACCGATGAAGTCATGGAAATCATCAACAGGGCCAAAACCGAGGGCCAAACCGTCACGGTCGAGGACATTATTAAGGTGCTGAAAATCAAGCCTAATCGTGACCAAATGGAGCAGATCAGGCGCATGGTGAAACCTTGACGCTTAAGCCTCGTATATTGTAATCTCTAAATCACTATATTCAATTCACTCCAAACCCCAACAAATCATGAAAAAAATCAAGTTCAAATGGATTACGGGATTGTTCATGCTCCTGCTCACGATCTCGATCTCGGCGTATTCGACACCGCAACGGCTCGATACCGACACCGGAACCGAACTCTGTCCGGGGCAATGTCAGGGATCCTGCCATGACGCCATTGCCCAGGCCGAAGCCGTAGCCGTTCATGCCGTAGTCGCGGACTACGCCTACCGCGTTCACAGCGACCACTACCGATACCTGGTCATGCGCGACGATGACGGCGGCGGAACCGGAACCGGAACTGAAGCTACTACTACCACTACTACGAATTCCACGACAACTGCAGCCATTGACACCAGCGGAAATGACGGACCGGTTGATCCCAGAACCGGTGATCCCGATAGCTATAAATTGTTTTGGAACAGCCCGTTCACGATGTGGTTCTTCGTCCTGCTCATTACGGGATGGATTGCGACAACGCTGAAGCTCAACAACGGCAAGGCCACTGTACCTATTCTATCCGCGATAGTAAGTTTTGCCATGAACATTTACGGGGACTGGATGGACCTGGGGCTTTACGCCGGATCCGGGCCGGGGGTTTCGGATTGGCAGAGCGTGATCGCCTACTCCATCGTGGCCTGGGCGCTGAGTAATGGCTTTGCCAAGGCCGATGCCGCCAGGGGATTCCTGGTCCTGATCAAGGTCAGGCCCCCGGTTGCGTAATCAGGAAACAAGACATTGACAAGAAACAACCGGCTCGGGCAACCGAGCCGGTTCTTACCCTAAACACCTTTTCACAATGGCGGCAAAGACCCCTCGACTGGTTTGCAAGAAAGGCCGGGACGGCCAATACTACACCTCGCTTGTGAGCCGTAACGGCAAAAAGGAAATGAGCTTGGGCGAAGGCTATAAACGTCCGTTTACGGAGAAGATGCGGGCCACGCTGATCCGCGACCTCATCGCCGCCGAACTCGTAATCGTCAGGGCCGCGGCCAAGCCAGCGTCGGCGAAATCAAATCCGGTTCCGAAAAAGAAATAAGCCGATACCATGCAGAATCGGTTTCCGTCATGGCTGACAATCCTCTTGTTGGGGATTGCCATTATTCTTTTCTATCAGCTATGCAATACCGCATCCGAGCTGAACCGGATCCGGGTCAACGCCGATGCGCTGAGTGACAGTCTGCATTACAGCCGCGACCGCCTTGGCCGTGAAACCGCGGTGACGGCGGCATTGACAGGAACGGTACAGGACTTTAAAAACATCAACGCCGGCAAGGACAGCGTGATTGCCCGGCTCAAGGACGAGGTCAGCAAAAAAACCATAGCCCTGGCCGTGATACAGAACGCGACCCGGACCCGGATCGTAACCCCCACCACCGTTGAGGTTATCGCCGCCGCACCGGATTCGGATCGGCCCTGCCCCGACCCGGTTTACACCACGACCTATTCCGATCACTGGAGCCAGTACACGATCCGAGCCGGATCGGACAGCATCTACCTCGATCACAAAGCCTTCAACGAATTCGTTGTCGAGGAACGCCGCCGCCGCCGCGGCCTTTTCAAAGCCCAGGAGATTGAGTTACGGATTACCAACGCCAATCCCAATACCACAACTTTACGAGCCGAAGCCTATGTGGTGAAAAATAAGCAGAACCGATCCGGCTGGCTTGCCGGTGGTTGGCTGCTTGGCGTACTCAGCTATCATCTTCTTTTTGGGAGCCATCCCAATTAGGTGCCTGTTCAGGCTCATTGTGAAAGCCGCCTCCGTAAGGGCGGCTTTTTTACCCTCCTTTTTTCCCGAAATGAAACATTTTCAGTTACCGCCACGAATAAACAGCCATGTCCGACACTCAAAACCCGATGGAACCATTTCTCACCGGCCTTTTTGTCGGTGCCGTGGCGGGAATAGCGTTACGGTCATGGCTCCTGTACCGTCAGAACAATCTGCCCCGGCTCAGGCGAAAGCTACGGGAAGCCGTTGAACGGGAAGATTACGAACGCGCCGCCATATTGCGGGATCGCATCAACGAGGTTTTGAATCGTAAGTGATGGCAAAGGCTCGGAAGTCGGGAAAGAAACGGCCTGTGATGAAATCCAAGCCGTCACGCCGCCGCCGCGGCTCCGCACCCAACCCTGTGCCAAAACCGGCCAAGCCAAGGCGTAAACAAAAGCTACTGCCCTTTTTAAAGAAGGACGGGTCACCGAGGAAGAACACGGTGGTGACGCCGTATCTGACCAAGACCGGGCAACTCAACCGCAGATTCAAATACCCGGAAGGGGTTAAGACCCCGCTTGATCTTTACAAACGCCTGAGTTTTCCCAAGGTGGGCAAGCTCGGCCTTGGCGCAATCAAGGGCAAGCCCTGGCTGAACCGTGACGGTAGCGTAAGGAAGGGGACGCGGATATCGAAATGGCTGACCAAGACGGGTAAGATCCGCAAGAACCGGAAACTTCCCGCCGGGGTAAAAACCGTGAAGGGGCTGTATTCCTACCTTCAGAAAAAGAACTTCAAACCAAGTCAGGCCCGGAAATCAGGCCGGGCCGTATCGTTTTCCAACTCAATGTTTGTCTGGATTTTCAAGGAGTACGTTACGAAAAACTTCAAAAAATGGGGCAAGGTCTATATGGGCGGCAAACAAATAAGTTTTGAGAGATGGAACCTTTACGGTGATGACTACGTACAACGAATTACCGACCCCAACGATAGCCCACCCTCGGTTTATTACGAGGTTGTGAGGTTGGATGACTACCGGTACCTCTTTTTCTAAGCAAACGCACAAGATCTTACTGAGATAAAAAACGACATGAGCAAACCCGAATTCCCAACCGTAGTCCGTGACGAAAATGGAAAACAAAAAGAAGTGTGGAAATATACATATTGAATTTCAACGTGTGTTGGGTATTTAGCCTGACCGCTAACGGTTCGGGGCTTTGCGTAGTAGCCCTTAGTAAAAACTTAAAATTAACCACGACACTTGATAGGGCTATTACGCAAAACCCTTGTTAGCGGTTCGTGCCAGTCGAGTAACCAATTAAAAAACGATACAATGGCAAATCAAACAGTAGGACTTAGTTACGGGGTGTTGTCCGACCCATTAGACAAGCAACTTGACAAACAAGGCTTGAAGTATGACAAAAAGAAGATAGCACAATTTGAGGCAGAACGTGAAGCTGTAAATACTTTGCGTTTTGGTAGTGGATTGCTAACGGATAGCATGGTAGATAAAATTCTGCCGAAACTCCATAAGAAAATCATTGCTCATGTTGCAAAGGCTAATGGTCAGTCGGTTGTCAAGGCATGACCGCTAACGGTTTGTGTATGAGCAGTGGCACTTGTACACACTTTCAAATTAGCACTAACTTGTCTGTGCCATTGCTTATACACGGTGTTATGTGCCGTTTTTATTCAATAATTTAGAAATATGAAGAAATATAAAACAATATTGATTGACCCACCTTGGGAATATGATGTACCTGTAAAAAGAAAAGATAGTAGAAAAGGCAGGGCTGAAAGAGCAGGTAAAACTATGCACCCACCTTATCCAATGATGAAAATGTCCGAAATTGAAAAAATGCCTATAAGTGAATTAGCTGATGACAATTGCCATTTGTGGCTTTGGACTACTAATAAATATTTGCCTGATGCAATACGACTTTGTGAATTGTGGGGGTTTAAATTTTTTCATTTGGTTACTTGGGTTAAGCCGAGTGGAATAGGGATGTGGTTTGTTCATAGGACACAACCTTTGATATTCGCATATAAAGGTAAAATGAACTTTCAACGGAAATGCAATCCCAATGTATTATTTAGCGGAAATCCTAAACGGCATAGCGAAAAACCTGAATGTAGTTATGAACTTATTGAAGCTATTAGTTCAAGCCCCAAAATTGAATTATTTGCCCGTAGAGAACGTGAAAATTGGGATGTTTGGGGAAATGAAGTTGATAGCAGTGTCACTCTTTAAAATGGCACATAACGGTTTCGGGCTTGGCGAAGTTGCCGAACCGAAAAGCTAAATTGAAAAACAAAAGTTGAAATTATGGACGAAAGTTTAATTGAAAAACAGAACGGCAATTTTGCCAAACCCGTGTTAGGCGTAGTGCTTTCTTTATTCGATGGTATGAGTTGCGGACAAATTGCACTCAACAGAGCAGGTATTTCCTATGGCAAATATTATGCTTCGGAGATTGATAAACACGCCATCAAAGTAACACAACACAACTACCCAAACACTATACAACTTGGAAGTGTTACAGAAATTAAAGGCACGGATTTACCTAAAATTGATTTATTGATAGGCGGAAGCCCTTGCCAAGGATTTAGTTTCGCAGGAAAACAACTAAACTTTGAAGACCCACGAAGCAAACTATTTTTTGAGTTTGTTAGATTGTTGAAAGAAACAAAGCCTAAATACTTTTTGCTCGAAAACGTCAGGATGAAAAAAGAAAGCCAAGATGTTATTTCAAAATATTTAAGGGTTGAGCCAATTGAAATAAACTCAAACCTTGTATCTGCTCAAAACAGAAGGAGGCTTTACTGGACTAATATACCAAACATTGAACAGCCAAATGATAAAGGGATTTTGTTAAAGGATATTATAGTTGATGGTGGGATTGATTGCCGAATGACAACCGAAGATAAAGCTTATGCCTTAACCGCATCATATAACGGTGCTGTTGCTTGGAATAGTATTGAAAAGAAGCAGCGGACAATGATATTAGATGCTGTGAATGGTAAAAAGGTACATATTGATTTATTTAAAGAAGCACCTTACACCTTTTACGAAACAAGAACCAATGAAGGTAAAGAAATGAGGCGTAAAATTAGGATTGAAACAGGTAGGGATTCAACTCCAAGAAGCAAAGAATTTAAAATGTATTTACCATTGAAAGAGCAAAAAGCAAATTGTCTTGTAACAGTAGAAAGCCCTTTGGATTTTATAGTAGATAAAAGTTGGAAATACAGAAAGCTATACCCGATTGAAATGGAGAGATTACAAACTGTACCGGATGGATATACTAAAACAGCAAGCGATACACAAGCAAGACGAATGCTTGGTAATGGATGGACTGTTGATGTCATCGCTCATATTTTCGGAGGGATGTCTTAGCATTACGCCTAACTACCAAATTGGCGAAACTTTACTTCGCCAACTATCTCATAAAAAGCAATAACACGAAACCATGACTATCACCCAACCCAAGAAAGGAAAAAAATGTCAACCATAGAATGCCCATCTATTGAAAAGCCTGTGAGGCAATTTTTATGCTACGTATTGCGAACCGCAAGTAATATGCGCTATCAAGAATTTACAGGTGAATGGAAGCCAGTTCAACCCGAAAGATGGGAGAAATGGAATGTGCTTGCGGAAACAAAAGAGGGCGCAAGAAAAATTGCTAAATACCACTTTTATCAATCAAAAGGTGACAACATATATATTAAATAATTGCATTAATTTATAATGAACACATGATTGCATGATAGCCCCCTACTCAAAGGAAGTATTTAAGGCCAAGATTCAGGCCGGAATTAAGATCCATACCATTCGCAAGGACGTGAGTAAGCGATGGCGACCCGGCATGGTGATTGATCACTGGATGCACAACCCGCGTCATACCGCAAAGAACCCGCACAGGTTCGCAACCGGAACCGTTACTGCTGTGCAGGACATTGAAATCGACTACGTCAACAAGCGGGTAATGGTTGAGGGCAGGATTTTATTTCCCGAAGAAATTAAGGAACTTGCGATAGCGGACGGGTTCGACAACATCAGGCAGTTTTATCTCTGGTTTTACCAGGCCGATACCCCGTTTGAACCCTGGCGAGGGAGATTGATTCATTGGACAAGTAAGCGATACTGATCATGGCCAACACATACGTAACCTCCGGTAAGGCAGGCCAAAAAGCAAGGGCGAACGTGGAAGAAATCATTACCGTCCTGCGACCCTGTATAGTAACCTATACCCACAACTCTACCCATATCAAGACCGATATGGGCGACATGATGTTCACCAACGGCGGGGGCAAATTAAATCTTCGTGAATTGGTATTTATTAAAAGATTCCGCGAGCATTACGTCAGGGTCGGAAAGGGACTGGACTACGACCTTGGCTATGCCAAGGTGAAGCCCGTGTATCAAAAATTCAATCCATGGAAAGGATTGGCAAAGGACGTGGTGGAGATCGACATTCGCCGCGCCTATCCCACGGCGGGAAGGATACTCGGCATAGTCAATGACCAATTCTACGAGGAGGGGATTAAGTTCCCCAAGCAAACCTTTCTGATTGCGATAGGGAGCCTGAACCGCAAACGCAAAACCATTGCCGTGGATCAGACCGGGCGGCGTAAAATTTTGCGGGAGGAAAAGCCTATGCCATACATGAGTAATTTGTGGAGCAGCATCGTGGGCCACATCGATTTCGTCATGCAGAAAGCCTGGGCATTGGCCGGTGCGGACGCCCGGTTTTATTGGTGCGATGCCATTTTTGTCAGGAGGAGATCGGCGAGGAAGATACAGGAATTGCTTTTGCAATACGGTTTTGAAAGCAGGGTGGTGACGTTGAAAAAGTTGGAGTGGGGTCCTGAGCATATTCTCGCCATCAACGAATACGGCGACAAAAAGACCTATTGCTATCCCCAGACCAAGATTGTAAATTATGAGAATCTCAATGAAGTAGCACGAAAATTCATCAGGAAATGAAGCCATTAAGTGAGCAGACAGTGATTAAGGGCGACAGGGACAGCATGACCGTGACGGAGCTGCAGTCGCTTTACCGGCGTTACCGCCACGTCTATTTCGAGAACCGGACCAGCACTGGTCCTGATGGCGAAGCTTTGGATGAGGATCCGCATGAGCAGAACGCCAGGGACGTGCTGCGGCTCCTGCGCTTGATCCGGTCCCAGAACCCGAAATGGACAAACCTTGAAATCTGGGAGAACGAGATATTCCCTGACCGGGAGTTTTGGGAGTTCATTGCGATCCGGCACCGCCTCGGCATTGACACCGCCATGGCCTATGGTGAGTTCTGGATTCAGGAGAAGATCCACACCCGAGAACTGGATCAGATGAAGGGCGAGATCGGGATCCGGTCCGCATTTAAGTATTGGTTGCCAAAACGACTGAAATATGAGCAATCTCAACAGCAGGAAGACGGTGCCTTTAGCGAACGCACCCGCGCTAAGGCAGAATGGTAGTGGTGGTGACCTCGCCCTTGTCCAGGACAAGATCGACCGCCTTCCCCTGGGCAGTACGGAACGGTTGGAGGCGATTCGGGCCTTGCCGGCGATGGCAGAGGATGAGGACGGCGTCAAGAAGGCGTTGACGCTGATCTGGATCCTGATGGGGTTAAGCCTAAACCAAACCCCGGATGCCGCCGAAAGGGTGGTTCTGATCAGGGAAATCCAAGCCCACTACGGCAACATGACCGCTGAGGAGCTATCAACGGGGTTTCGCCTGGGCCTTGGCGGAAAGCTGGATTATTTGCCGGAACTGAATCCCGGCCAGGTCTTTAGCATGGCCGTGGTATCGAAGGTGATGATGAGTTTTCAGCGTTACCGAGCGTATCAGATCAAGTCCAAGCCCGTCAGGACAGAGCCACAGCGTCAGGACCCGATGGGGCCACCGCTACCGCCGGAGATCAGGCACCGCCGCACGGTCCAGGGCTTTGAACAGCAAGTCAACCACGTCCTCGACAGCCGCCGCCCCATCGATCACCTCGCCTTTTACGAGGAGGTTTATCACGCCATGGCCTATTTCAGGATGGTGCCGGAGATTGAACTGAACGAGTACAACGAACCCGAGTTAGATTTTGACCACAAGACCGTATTTTATCGCTTCCTGGAGCATGTCATGGCCTTGGACATCAAACAGATCGGATTGAAGGAGGCCAAGGCCAGGTTTGAAAAGAACCGATACGGCGACATGGCCTTGTTTTACGCCAGGAAGGCCATTTGTAACGATTACTTCATCAAACTATACCAACAGCGCCATGCCAATCAACTACAAGGATTATCACCCGAAGTGGAGGCTGATAAGCAAACTAATCCGATACCGAAGGGCGGGGAACCGATGCGAGAACCCGGACTGCAGAGCCAGGAACGGACAGCCCCACCCCGTCACCGGAAGCCGGGTCGTATTAACGGTAGCGCACCTGGATCATGACCGGACCAACAACCGGTTTGATAACCTCCGTGCGCTCTGTCAGCGATGCCATTTAGCGCTGGACCTTCCTCATCACATTCAGAACCGCCGCTATGGCCGGAACTGGAAACGGAATCAGACCAGGTTGGAAATGTAAGTCCTGTAAAGCAAAATCATAATCATGGTGACTACGAATTGGAGAGAACATCGGGTAGCAATAAAAATACTCGAACTTAACCGTGAATACGAAGTACTATCGGATGATCAACCGGTGCTTAGTATCGCAAGCCCGGTTGATAGTTTCTTTGAATGTGATTGTTGCAGTAACCTTTCCAAGTCAATGCAAGTTCTTAGACATAAGAACAAGCGAAGCAAAACGATTCAGATATGTAACACTTGCTGCGAACTTTGGAGAGCGATTCAGGAAATACAATCGCTGCAATTAAGAGTATGTGACGATTGCGGGTCCGGGTTTGCATCGACAGGACGATGCCCGGAATGTTTTCCCATGGGATAATGAAAATAAAATTTTGGATAGACAAGAAGAAGGTTAAAAACAAATCATATCAGACCACCATGAACGACATCTGTATAAATTGTGGGAAAGAACACAAATCAAAGTTGTGGGGCGCAATATGTGATTGCGGAAAACATAAAACCGTTCATCAAATGAAATGCAACGGCTGTGACAACATTATAGGATATTTGATTGAAGATGATTTTGTAGGGCCAAGTTTAGTGTATTGTCACGAATGCCTTAAAAAGGCAAAGACAAAAAAGGAAGATACCGTTACCATATCGGCATGGTTGGACGAGCGAATCAGTTTCATTCAATCCATACTTGAGATGAATAAGGAAATTACCAATAAAAATTCAAAACAAGTAACGGATTGCGTCAACGCCCTCAATCAATATCAGTACGCTAAAAAACTATTATCCGAGATATTATCAAAACAGTCGGATAATTCAGACCGAGATATTTCCTATACCAGACATCTTGTTAAATTCCAAACAGTAGCAACGGAACTGATCTTTGCGGAATTGAATACATTGGAACAACAGCAAGGATCCCCATTACCACTTCCGGGTTCTTATGAAGGCTCATCCACGAAACAGATCGAGGGCATACCACAAGAAAGTGCTGAAAGAATAAGGCAACGAGCAGGGGTGCTTACCAATCTGTATTTTCAAGTCGGCCAGTTGTGATTATGACAGTAGATCAAGCCATAGACAAGGAACGGAATCAACTGCGGCTGTTTGAATCCGAAATCAATCGGGATCAAGAAACTTCGTATTTGCAGAAAAAGAAAATGACTGAGTTTTGGCAGAGCCGAGCCTTTACCAAGCGCACATGCAAAAACCAAGACGTTGACGCCGAGGTGAATCAATTCAAGCTGGTCATATATCAATACCTTCTGGGCAGGAGAAAGGCCACGCTTTGGGATAGCGTTAACGATGCGCTATGGCATTACAATAACGGCGGCAAGTCCCTTTACCACATGGATTTCAACGAATTGAAGCAAAGGTGTTTCATTGACAAGGCGTTTTGGAATTGGTGCAGATACTACTGCGAAACCCTGAGCATGTATTTATCCAACCGCCAATCCCAGGCTCAGGACGAATACGAGCCGGGATGATCAGTAACTACCGGCCAGGCCATGGCCTTCGCTTGCGCTTCCGAGATCGCGTAGTTGCTGCCGGACCTGATGCTTTTTGATGGATTTCGATCCCGTGCCTTTGAGTTCGGGAAATTTGTGTTGCGCCAAACGTTTAAGCCGGGTGATGCTGTCCGAGTTGGATAATTTGCCATCACCAAAAAGGAAAAGGAATGATTCGGCGGTTACGGATTTCGCATTCATTTTGAACTTGGAGGCGCATTCATCGCGCCAAATCCTGGCAATGAGCTTGCGGTCGCTGTTTCGGTAGCTTTCGTTTTCCCTGAGCAGGTCCACTACCTTCCAATACAGTTCGTTGTGTTGTTCACGGGTGTTTTCCGGGATGGATAGTTGTGTCATGGCATGGATAGATTTGTGCCAGCACCAGGTCGAGATCGATCAGGTCAAGATTAGCAAGGGCGCACCGGATCGAAACGAATTTGGTGCCGGATAGTATTCTGATAAAGACATAGGCTTGTCCGGGGCTGATGTCGGGAACCAGGCCCGGAGCCGAGCGGTTTTGATAAAGGAAGCAGGGATAATGATACCTGGCCGTCATTACCCTGCTTTCCATAATTACCGAGGTGGATCCTGCCGGGGTCGAACCGACAACCGGCACATTATGAGTGTGCTGCTCTACCTTTGAGCTAAGGATCCGGGACGTAGTCATGGCGCTGAAGCTGGTCTGTTTTTCAAAAAACACTGCATTCAAATGTTACTATTGCTTGTCAGGGTTCGATTTACGCAACTGTTACTGTTTATTATGATGGCTTGGTCAATCCCCAATAAAGTTACCATGGACTATAATGATTCGATTACCTTCTTTGATACTCATTGTATCCGAATGATCTAACTTTGGTAGTATGTTACTATGATATTAAATGATTCGATTCAGGAGTTTGTTACTGTACTTGACAAATGCCTCAATCTATTGGGCTGATACTGAATTGCTCTTCACGGTTCAATCAGATGTGCTGTTACTTTTTTTCTGTATGATTCAATACTCTGCAATGCTACAATCGGCAGTTATGATTCATTTTGTTTATTTGGTACTGTTGCCCAGAATGATTCAATACAACTAATGGTTACTATTCCATATTATGATTCAATACGTGTAAATGTTACTGTTCCATTTCACGATTCAATTGCTTTACTTGATACGATTGTTAACCAAGTTTCAATTCTTGCATTTGTTACTTTTCAGAAAACTGATTCAATTATCCCATTTGATACTATTACCAGTTGCGATTCAATTCCTTTTTTTGTTACGCTTAGGAACGGTGATTCGATTTTTTCTAATGGTACAACTTCCCTTTTGCGTCTTAGATTTTATTCAGTCCCCCAAGATCATGGATATGAATTCCTCGCTTGCGCCATCGTCACGAAGATACTTTTTCAGCGCGGCCAAATCTTCATCATCGGGCTTTTCGTCAAAACGGCCTGCAATAACCGCGTTCCGAAGCCATGACAGCTCGGGGAAGGGAGCCAGATCATTGGCGAGGTCGAGTTTGGGCGTAACCGAAGTTTCGGCCTTGAAGTCGTGATATTCATTGGTCTTGGCCCGGATCAGGATCAGTTTGTAACGGTTGGCATTTACGCCTTTTCGCATACACCAGCCGATGAGGATTCTGACCAGGTCTTGATCGGTACTCAGTCTTGGTTTCATGATAGGAAATCGGGTTTGTTCGGGATGTGGATCATATCGACATGGCCGAGGTGGGCGATTGGGAACGGTGCCGGAGCCGGTTTGCGGTAATGGTATTCGTACATGACTTGGTGGACGTGGCTCAGAAAGATCTTGACGGCGAAACGCTTTGCCATGGCGTGAACATGGCCTTGTGGCAGTTTCCCCGCCGCAAGGGCTTTGTAGCTTTCCGTGGCCTTGTCGAATAGGGGCAGCAAGGCATCTGCTCGATCAGCGTAATCGCCGTTTTGGTTGCGCTGAAGGTAGTATTCCTTTTTGGCCAGGTAGAGGTGGCCGTACAGGCAATGCCTGTGTCCTGATCGTTTTACGAATGATTCCCCCGCCTTCCAGCACAGGACCTTGAGCGCGGGATTCCATGGCGTCATGGAAAGCGCCTTTTTCAGGTTGGATATGGTGTAAATCTTGGAATCAGGCAAGTCCGGGTTTTCGTTCGGGTTGGCGATATGCACCAGCATGGCGCGAATGTTCTCGGCGTTGCGGTTGCACTTGGCGGCGGCGGCGGCGAGCAAGGACTCGAAATTGACGCGGTCGCCACGGCCTCCGATTTCGTCCGCCACCTCCTTTACCAGGGCTTCGGCCTTGACCTTTCCGAGCCATTTCACGTTCGGGTTAAGTCCGGCATAACTCCAGAAATGACCGGCGGTGGGGGCCTTGGTAATGTCCAGGTAACCGATCATGCCGGCGGCAATTACGGGACCGATCCCGACCAGGCCCTTCATCCATCGCCCTACGGGATGGAAGTCGCTGTAAACGTCCAGCGCCTTCTTCATGGCGGTTTCGCATCGCCGATCCGTTTCCATGGCCCAGGCAAAGATGGCATTGGGCTGATCCGCTTTTTCGGCCTGACCGAACTGCATGTCGCTACGTTTACGGTCGTCCTGGTATTGGTAGTAGCGATTGACGCAGTACAGAACCTCGGCCTCGGTCATGTTCTGAGCCGCCTTGGCCACGTCTTTTGGCAGGAGGATTTTAAACTCGGTGGCCTCGGCTGATTCCACGACTTCATGGGTTGGTTTAGATTTCATCGGTTTGGGATAGGTTTAGTTGGTTGGCTTCTGCTATGGTTTGTGCAATAAATCTTTCCTCCTTTTGGTTCCCTCCCCACACGGTTTGGGTCATGCCGCAGTTACGGCAGCGGTAGCGTATGATCGTGTAGGGCTTGGCCGAGGCGGACTTCCCTTCCTTGACCGGATCCATGGCGATTAGGCACAGCTCACATTCCGGGGCTTGGTGATGCTTCTTCTTCATTTGAGGCTGTCCCGGATTGAGATGATGGAGCCGGGGCCATATACCTGGCCGAAAAAGGACGGGAATTCGACCCGGCGTATGATTTTACCGTTGGTAAGGACCCAGTGCGTAGAATCCAGGCGGTTCACGACCTTGAAGCCGTGCCATGCCGCAAGATCAATCTGCTCCGTAACCCGCCAATCCGCGACTACGCTGTTGCGTTTGATCCTGGCCGAGCGGTAACTGCAGCCCAGGCTTGCCACTACCAATATGATCAGGACCGGTTTCATTTGCGGCGGGTTCTGGACTGAGCGATTTGCTCAAAATTTTCGAGAATATTTTCCCGTCCGTGCTGATACAGTCGAGCCACGTCAAGGGCGGCGTCAAAGTATTCCGCATCGGTTTTGGAGCCAATCCCGACCGCGCCGAAATAGCGGTCCCCCATCCTGCCGCAGCAGGACAAGATCATTTTGTACTTTTTCGCCAATTCAAGAAGCTCACGACCGAATTGGGATTCGAGATCGGCTTGACCCGGTTCGGTTGATTGTGGTTTAGCCTCGGCTGGCGCACCGGATTCGGTTTCCGGCTTTACGTTAAAGGCTTTGACATGATCGAGAATGGAATCAGGGAGAACTTTTGACTGAACCAAATACTCGATATACTTGTAAGTGAAATCACATACATAATTTGAAACTACCCCATAAGGAGGAAACTCAGCATAATTATTAAAGAATTCCCGGACGTTTAAGACTTGGATTGGAGTTGTCATTGGCTTATGATTATGAGGTTAGAGATGGATAGTCGTTGTTTGGATCACAATTCTGAACTAGGAACATTAGCCCATGAACGTGCTAATTCGGATGCTAAACGCATAATACGGTCGGACTCTTTGAGGTATTTTTGGGTAAGCTTTCTGTTTTTCGGAGTGTCATCAATAAGAAATTCGCTTAATCCACTTGGAACGCAGCCCTTCTTTCCTTTAAGTTTCCCCTCCACGACAGTGAATGATGTATTGCGCCCCGTTTTATCCCCCACACCGTAATAGTCATCGGTTATGGTAACTACGGTGCCGACAGGAAACATTCCCCCTTTCATTACCCGGTACTTTAGGATGTATGTTTTGATTGTTGGCGCTTGCTTCTGCTTGCTCATGGCTGTATGAATTATAGTATTCGCTTCCATTCTTTTTTGTCTTCAGCGTGAATAAGTCGTTTCTCTCCTTTTTTATTTACATACACAGAGCAGCCATGTTTGTCGTAACTAATGATGGCTTCACCATCTTGATCATATCCGATTTGTCCAAGTCCTAATTCAGGTTCTCTCAATTCGGTAATAGTAAATGTCATTCCCTTTGTAATAAGCGGCTTGGTTCCATCTGCATCTTCCCACATGGAATGATTGCCCATATACTCAACCACTGATCCAATCGGGAACGGTGGCGGCTTTAGCCTTCTTGTTTTCATGCGTATAATTTTATCCGCAATGTAATCTGGACAATCAGAAATTTATTGAAACGAAATCGTTCATCACCGGGTTGTATTTCCATACCGTGAACCCATATTCATCCATCCATTGCTGCGGCGATTTTCCTTTGATGGTGCAGCTACCAATCCACTCAAAAACATCGTTATCAGAAACCTGCTCAACATCGTTAGACTTCTCGCTGATTACGTTGCAAAGTGCTTGGATCAACTTTATCCAATCAATAATTCCGGCATCGGTGAAGTAAAAGGGCTTTCCCTGATATACGGCAATTCTAATGAAGGAGGTAGAGGGGGTGAACATGATTATTAACTTTGGGAGGTCAATTCATACATCAACGTATTTTCGGTATCAACCAATTTCTTGGCGGTGCCAGCCTTTAACTGCCGGTTGATTTCGGAAAGGACTTTTTCGGTTTTAAGATTAGCACCATTGAGTGTGCTGGACCCCTTTCCACGATGAATAATTGCGATTTGTTTCATAGCTACTTTTACCGCCACGGAACGTAAAAGGTTACGCCTTCCAGTGAATTATTTCCCCCTCTTTTTAGCCAAAAAGGGGAAATAGCGCAGATTGGTCGTGACGAGATCGCCGTCAACCATCTGCTTGCGCTCCTTTCCCTCAACAATGATCGTATTGGGCTGAATTGTTATGGACCTCACCGGTTCCTGGCTGAATTCATACCCAAGGCGTCTGAAAGCCTTTTTTACCGCCCCGGCAGCGCTTTTTTTACAGAACATGGCATCAACCCAAAAGAACATGAAGGCGTCCCCTATGGAGCTGGAAACCTCGTTCATGTGATCCCCGACCTGCTTGCAGATAATATCCCAAAGATGCTCAGTGAGTGGGCTGCAAATTTCCGGCCTCCTGATCTCTTTCTTACCGTCAAACTCAATGACCGTTGTCTTTTTCGCAAGCGACCCCAGGGCAGCTAATCGCGACATTTTAGAAACAAAATTCCCCTTTTCAAACAAGTCCTTTGGCAGTAGGCCGATTTGGTAAGCCGTATTCCAATACGCAGCCTTCAGATCGATTTCAACACAGTCGTTAAATGCGGAGCCTTCCCGTAGCAGTTTCCGGTTGTATTTGAAGTAAACAATGGATTGATGGAATCGCTTGCGATCCCTAGCCGGCGGGAAGTTTTGATAAAGGCCGTCTTTGATAATCCGGTCCTTCACGGATCGGATAAATGTTAGTTCATTGACGGGGAACTGGCTTTCACGATTTCGATATGATCCGTGTTTTGAGGAAATGCTAACGGATTGGTTCGTGACCCGATATACAAACGGTATCCGATTCTTTTTCCAAGACCGGATCACGCCCAGGACCTTCTTGTGTGGTATGCGGACCTCTTTCATTGTGCCGAAGAATATCGAACGGAGTTGTTCTTGAAGTACCGATAAACGAACGGGGTACCGACACCACCACCCTTTATGGTGATCCAAAACTCGCTTGCCGCCGCCCTGATCTCCATTTCGTGAGAGGATGAATACCTGGAGCCGTTGATAACGAAGAATTGATACGTACCCGATTTAAGGTCGTTGTCAAGTTGGGTAATGGCTTGCCAAATCGTGTAAGGGTTGGCAGGATCCTCGATATAACCGCTACGATCCGGGTCGGTATCTGGTTCGTATTCGTCAATATCAACGTCCTCCTGCTCCGGTGGATTACCGGATGCCCGATTAAGGCCGTCCAATTCAAATTCACGTTTCAGTTGTTGATAGCGTAACCGCTCGACCTCCTTCCAATCCTTGTTTTCCTCGGCCTTATCAATCTTCTTTTTTACTTGTGCGATTTTAGATCGCACCTTTCTTTTCTCCTGGCGCACAACATCTGAAAACTTGATAATCGTATTCAGCCGTACACGCTTTTCCTTTAGGGACGTAATTAAATCCGAAGTAGAATCTCGATACTGGTTCAGCAGTTTCCGAGCCTTGCCCTTTTGGTATTTATTCGGAGCCTCGTCCACTTTCTTGCGAAGCCGATACTCCTTGGATCGTATGCGACTGATTTCTTTTTGAACTGAAGTCCTGACCTTTCGAGGCTGCTTGACCGGCTTATCGAAATATGATTGCGCCTCCGCTACCTTTCGGATGATGGCGGCGCCGCTTGTGGATGACGGAGGCAATGACCGCCCCCTTTTCTTCTTAGCCATGTTGAATAAGATTGAGT
>Ga0208461_1000144_pt1 | contig 70131 bp, 64 predicted proteins | sample AD_JPNTR4_MetaG_FD_184448 | JGI IMG/M metagenome (GOLD analysis project Ga0208461, IMG submission 184448) | Active sludge microbial communities of municipal wastewater-treating anaerobic digesters from Japan - AD_JPNTR4_MetaG (SPAdes) (version 2) | ecosystem: Engineered > Bioreactor > Anaerobic...
CACATAACGATGCTGAGAGCAAGGGAAAAATACATCTATTCCATATTTATTCATAGGTTATGTTGCCATGACAAAGCTCTATCGTTATGATGTTCGGGAATCCAGGTAACCAGGATGACCGGCTGGGGGCACGAGAGCCCCCGTGCGTCGATAGTTGCATTCATGCTCATGCTCCTCACCATGCAATCATGCTTCTCTTCTTTTTTCGTTTTGGACGGTTTGCCAGTGCTATACTCCTTTGGCCCTCATGCTCCAGCCGATGAGCAGGCATACGACAAGCCCGATTCCCACAGCCGCAGCACCGTGGGGTCCTATCCCCGAAGGCGAGCTTGCAAGCCCGAAATTGTGAGCGAATGCGGCACCGGACACCATACCGATGACGAACACGGCCGCGTCGCCGTCTCCTTCGCCGCTCAAGAAGAGCTGCCGCCCGGGGCAACCGCCTGCGAGGCAAAAGGCGAGGCCTGCCAGCGTCATTCCTGCAAAGTTCCAGAAATGCATGCTATGCGCCACCGGCTGACCAATGAAGCCGGGTTCGAACTGCCCGAAGACGAGGTTTGCGAGAAAGGCGGCCAAAACCAGCGCGATGACCCCGCCCAGGAGATGGGTCTGGCGGAACAGGATGAGGTCGCGCAGGGCGCCCATGGTGCAGAACCTGCTCTGCTGGGCGATACCTCCCACCACCAGGCCGATGGCCAGAGAAACGAGCAGAGGGGCATGCATGGAGCCGGGGCCGCTCATACTGTAGAAGAGCACGCCGCTCATACCCTTACCCTGGATCTGCGGATAGATGAACAGGAGCAGCAGAAAGCCCAGGGCTATGAGCGGCATGATCATGCCCGCCGCCTTCGAGGTTGGCTGTGATCTGCCCAGGGTGTAGCCGTTTTTCAAAAAGAGTGTTCCCACCCACACCCCGAAGACAAGACCGGCAATCCCCAGGACCGCATTCAGATCGCCGCCTGCGAGCCTGAGCAAGGCCCTCCAGGGACAGCCGAGAAACACCAGTGCCCCGATCATGGCGAACGCGCCCAGGATGAATCGGACGATGGGCGCGGAACCAGCGCGAGGCCTGAATTCACGGAAGAGCAGCGCCGCCAGGAAGGACCCCAGGACAAAACCCAGGATCTCAGGCCTCAGATACTGGACCGTTTCCGCCCGGTGCAGGCCCAGTGCGCCCGCGATATCACGTGCGAAACACGCGACACAGACCCCCATGTTCCCGGGATTGCCGAGCTTCTGAAGGGCAGCGGCAAGAATGCCGATAACCGCCCCGACGCCGATGACTCCCCACCTCGTTGCAAGAACATTTTTCATCCTCATACCATGCAGACTCCTCTCGTTTGGATGATCGGGGTTATCCCGCAAGGCCCGCTGTGCTCGGTTAGAATAAAAACCCCGTTTTCCATTGCATTTTGTATGCGAGTACGCATGCCCTTTTCATAATGAAAGGTGTGTCCCGCACTGTGAAGTTTGCTGGTACGCTTATAGAAGGCTCAAGTACGAATGGCAAATAATTATATTGAATAAAGTAATAAACTATATGCACCAAAGCAATGACAGAACAGGGTGACAGTTCCGGCAGGGTGAGATTTTATGTCGATCAGATGGTCCTCGTCCGTACGGGCATGAGGTGAATCCCCCTATCGTGCGGCCTTGCTGCTTGTGTTTTACATTGATTTGTTTCATAATCCCCGCGTGACAAAAATATCTCGCGAAATCACCAGCAGGAGGAAAAGAGGAATGAAGAGAATTTTTTATGCAATCAGTATGGTGGGTATTCTCGTGGCGTTTTTCTCTGCCCCGGCGCCGGCTGCCGATGATTCATGGGAAAGGGTCAAGGCGGCGGGCAAGCTTGTGATCGGGATCGACGACGCGTTTCCGCCCATGGAGTTCCGAAACGAGCAGAACGAGCTCGTGGGGTTCGACATCGACGCATCACGCGAGCTGGGCAAGAGGCTCGGCATCGAGATCGAGCATGTGCCCACTGCCTGGAAGGGCGTGATCATGTCTTTGAAGACCAAAAAGTTCGATATCATCTGGTCTGGGATGTCCGTGACCGAAGAGCGCATGAAGGAGATCTCCTTCACCAAGCCCTACATCATGGAGAAGCAGGTCATGGTGGTCAGGGCGGACAACGAGAAGATCAAGAGCGTCAAGGACCTCGGCAAGGCGCACGTTGCCGGTGTGCAGCTCGGCTCCACCTCCGAGGAGGCGCTCAAGAGCCTCGGGACCGAGTTCAAGGAGGTCAAGCGCTACGACAACAACACCTCGGCCTTCATGGACCTCAAGATCGGAAGGATGGACACCCTGGCCGTTGACGAGCTCGTGGGCCGCTACTACCTGTCTCAGCGCCCGGGCGAGTATCGCGTGCTGCCCGAGCCGCTGACCTCAGAGCCTATCGGGATCGGCATCAGGAAAGAAGATGTAGCGCTTAGGGAAATGATTCAGAAAACCCTCGACGAGATGTTCGCCGACGGCACCATGAAGAAAATTTCCATCAAATGGTTCGGAGATGACATCACTGCATGGAAGTAGGAACCAAACGGCCCGGCGTGCTGAAAGGCGCGCTGGGCTTCTGCCTTTTGCTGCTGATTCTCCCTGCGGTTGCACTTGCTGAGCCCGATCCATATGAGATTCTGGCCTCGGCCACACGGGAGGCCAACTCCGGAAACATCGAAGCCGCTCTCAAGACCTATCTGAAGGTCCCGGCGCCTAAGCCCGGAGAAGACGGCGGCGCCTTCGTGCGCTCGCGCATGGAGGCCGCCAAGATCTGCTTCAGCACGGCCGAGTATGAAAAGAGCTCGTCTCTATGCGAGGAGATCTTGAGCCACTACCCGGAGAATCTGGAGGCAAAGAACCTGATCAAGCAGGTCTCTATAGTGCAGACGCCCAAGTGGGTTCGTTTCCTCAAGGACATGGGCACGTACTTGCCCACCCTGCTCAGGGCGTCCGGCATGACCATTCTCCTGGTGCTCATCACCATGGTCATCTCGCCCGTGGCAGGGCTATTCATCGCCCTGGCCAGGATCAGCCGCGTCCGGAGCATATCGTGGTTTTTCTGGTGCTATATCTGGGTGTTCAGAGGCACCCCGCTTCTGCTCCAGCTTTTCTTCATCTATTACGGACTTCCTCCCCTGGGTATCACACTCAGCCCCTTCACTGCCGCAGTGCTGGGGCTCGGCCTGAATTACTCGGCCTACCTGGCCGAGATCATGCGCGGGGCCATCGAGAGCATCGACGCGGGCCAGATGGAGGCGGCAAAGTCGCTGGGCATGACCTACTGGCAGGCTATGAGGCGCATCATCGTGCCCCAGACCTACAAGCGGCTCGTACCGCCCGTCGGCAATGAGTTCATCGCGCTGATCAAGGACACGGCCCTGGTCTCCACCATCGCCATGGTTGAACTCATGCGGGCCGCGGACCAGATCTTCAACACGACCTTCAACATCTTCATCCTCATACAGGCTGCCATGATCTACCTGATCATGACCAGTATCTTCACCGTATCGTTCAGAAAACTCGAAGACAGACTGGGGGTGTACGAGAACCGATGATCGAGCTGGTTGACGTCGTCAAACGCTTCAACGATTTCACGGCCGTGGATCACGTGAGCCTGAAGATCGACAAAGGGGAGAAGATCGTGATCATCGGCCCCTCGGGCTCGGGGAAAACCACATTGCTCAGAATGATCAACTTTCTGGAGACCATGGACTCGGGCCGGATACTCCTGGAAGGCAGAGAGGTCGGATACCGCAGGGACAAAAAGGGCAGGCTCGTGATGGAAAAACAGGACGTCATATGCAGGCTGCGCTCGGAGATCGGGATGGTGTTTCAGCACTTTCATCTCTTTCCCCACATGACGGCGCTGCAGAACGTCATGGAGGGGCCTGTAACCGTGAAGAAGCAGTCCCGGGATGAGGCCCGGAGAGTGGCACTGGACCTTCTGGGCAAGGTGGGGCTGCTGGACAAGAAAGACACCTATCCGGCCTTCCTCTCCGGGGGGCAGAAGCAGCGGGTCGCCATTGCCCGGGCACTTGCCATGAAACCCATGCTCATGCTCTTTGACGAGCCGACCTCGGCGCTCGACCCGGAGCTCGTGGGCGAGGTCTTTACCACGATCAAGCAGTTGGCCGAGGAGGGAATGACCATGGTGATCGTCACCCACCAGATGGGCTTTGCCCGTGAGATGGCCGACCGGGTCATCTTCATGGACGAAGGCAGGTTCATCCTCGAAGGAACCCCGGGGGACGTCTTTTCCCACAGCATGGACAACGCCAGGGTCAAGGCCTTTCTCCAAAAGGTTCTGTAAGAAGGTTTTCAAGAACTGTTTCCGCCGGCTCAACCTGTCCTCCTGTACGATACTTCCGCGGTACCATGGAGTTCTCTGTCACGCCTGAGCGGATTTCCGATCCGCCCTCTTTCATATAGATTATTGTGCGGCAGGGATTATTCATACATTTATGAAGCTGCAAGCCGGAGGATAAAGCCGGATCAACCCCTTTCTCTTGGGGGCCCCTGCCCATGAGCGGCCGGTTTGTCCGTACGACACTCCGGATATGACCCGGCGGTGAGCCGGAAAAGGGCATTCACATAGGGAAGGGAATGCAGGAGCCCTGTCGGGCGGTTATTGCGCACATGTGCCCGGTTGCAGGGAGCCTGGCAACAGCTATTCAGTGATGGGAAAAATATGGGAAAGATCGTGATCGATCGGCCTCATCAAATCATCGCGGTCGGCGATTCGCTGACCGCCGGTTCTCAGCCAGGAATCACCGATTATGCACCTTACACCGGGCCGAACACACGGGATCTTCTCCCTACCTCATATCCCTACGTGCTCTCCGACCTGCTCTCGGTCTCCATGGGCACCCGGCTCATACGCAACCTGGGCAGGGGGGGCAGCACTACCCGTGACTGGCTGCCCGGGGCCACATGGGAGAGAGCAGATGTGCCCGGTTTCCCCCTCAACGGGAGGCCCCTGGATGAGATACTTGCTTCACGGGAGAACATCAGAGTGTGCCTTCTGATGTTGGGCACGAACGATGTGAACAGCTCGGTTGTGCCCGATTTCATGATGAGGCGGATCGGCGGGGTTGTGGGATATGAGGACGATGATTTTCTCAAAACCCGAGAGAACCTCATTATCATACTCACTCGCCTTCATGAAAAAGGTATTGTCACCTATCTCGCAAAGATTCCACCCAACCGCAACCGCGGAGGCGAGTCACTTTTCGGTCTCGACCGGCTCTTTTTCAATCGCAGAGGGGTACAGGAGAAGCTCGACCTCTATACCCGCATGGTCAATGCGCGGATTGATGAGATCTATGCGTCGCACCCCCATATCGTCCGGAAGGGGCCGGATTTCTACACCCTGTTCAAGGAGAGAAGCGATGTCTGGAGCCGGGATCTCATGCATCTGAACACCCTCGGCTATCGCTTCATGGCCTGGACATGGGCCGAGCTGCTGAGATCGGAAAAGATCGCCATCCAGGTCTGAACGCACTACCGGCTGTATAGCCCCGCACAGAGAGCCAGGCGCTTGTGCCTTCGGGAAAAATCATATAAGAACATGCGCATGGGACATGCGGGTAACAGGTCGCCGCTCTTCGAGGCCGGGTCGATTTCCACCTTGCGCGAGGCAGGGGTGCAGCATGTGTGACACCTTTGCCGTCGGCGAGGCCGCAACTCGGGCAGGAAGCTGGATTTTTGCCAAGAACTCGGATCGAGAGCCGGATGAGGCCCAGATCGTTGTTTCCTATCCCGGGAAAGAACATTCCCACCACCAGGAAGTGAGGTGCACCTATATCAGCATTCCTCAGGCGCCTGAGACCCGCGGTGTCGTACTCTGCAAGCCGTTCTGGATCTGGGGCGCAGAGATGGGGGTAAACGAGAAGGGCGTGGTGATAGGCAACGAGGCGCTGTTCACCAGGAGCAAACCCGAGAAATCTCCGGGGCTCATCGGCATGGACCTGGTGAGGCTGGGCCTTGAGAGGGCAGATACGGCCCAAGAGGCGGCCGATGTTATCACCGGACTTCTGAGGCGCTATGGGCAGGGCGGCCCATGCGGCTACCGGGACAAGAAATTTACCTACATGAATTCGTACCTTATCATGGACCGCACCGGGATCGTAGTGCTGGAAACCGTAGGGCGGGATTATGCCATGAAATCCTACCAGGACTTCGCCGCCATATCCAACGGGATCACCATCGGCCGCGACTGGAAGGAATCGAGCATGCCCAGGGGCACGGATTTCCAGGCGTTCAGCGATCCCATCATGACCTGGTTTTCCGGCAGCCGTGCAAGGAGAGCATACATTATCGAGCATATCAGCCCGCACGGGAGCACCTTTGGGGTTGCCGATGCCTTCGAGATCCTGCGCGGGCACCAGGGCGGCCTGCTCTTCAAGGGTCTGAATCACGATGTGTGCATGCATGCTGCAGAACCTCTCATAAGGAGATCGCACACCACGGGTTCGCTGGTGGTGGAGCTCGACTCATCCTCAGGTTTTCGAATCTTTGTCACCGCAGGGTCTTCACCCTGCCTCACCGCCTTCAAGCCGATCCTCCCCGGAAACATGCCGGCGGGAATTGATCAGGGCGGATTCCGATACAATGAAGATTCGTACTGGTGGCGGCACGAGGCCTTCATTATCCAGGCACAGTTGCGGCTGTCGCAGGTGCAGGAACCGCTCTTGAAGGAGATCCGGGAGTTCGAAGGCGGTTACTGCCTGAACATGCCCTTCTTCGACTGGGAAAGCCGGGACAGGGCGCTCAAATCCGTGAGCAGCGAGGCATTCTTCCGCTCTTCAACACTCGAGTCCTCGTGGCTGCATGCAATGAAAGGCATGGCGCAAGACCGCAGGCCCTTGCACAATGTTTTCTGGAAGATGACGGCCAGGAGAAACGGCATCCCCCTCGAATAACCTGAGCGCCTGATGGGTGCGGCGCATCCTCCTGATCCGAAAAAACCTATTTCACTTAAGGGGTCGTCCGAGAAGGATCATGGGCATCCGGCAAGCCGGTGAAATATGAGGGATGACATAAATAATAGATTGCAATCATTCAAGTATTTATATATCATCAGAGGCTGATATTTCCGCTTGCATAGCAATGATTCATTGCGGCGGGCAAGGTTTCCGGCCGTGTCAGCCGTACATGCCAATGTACCCCCCGGCGCTTGCCGGCGGGAATGAGCATGAACAACAGGAGGAGGCATGGGAAATGGGTGATGTTCTCAAGCGTACGGTAAACCTGATTCGATCGCTCCACGGGTTTCCGGCTTTTCAGTCCAAGGTGAAACACATGCTCTGTTCGACGGCGCTTTCCTTCCTCGGGCCGGCTTTCGAAGTGGTCGGAAGGCACGTCCCGGAATTCCGTAAAGAGATCGAGTCATGGGAGGAGGGCAGGAGGTTCGCCCTCAGGGTTTTGCCGAAGGGCCCTGCCATTACCCTGGAAAAGAGCGGGGATATGATCCGCTACCTGGGAAAGGGACTGAAGTCGCCGCATATCACCCTTTCGTTCAAGAACTACGACTCGGCCCTGCCGGTTTTGATGGGCATCGCAGGATCGCACCAGGCCTTTGCTGAAAACCGGATTCTCGTAGAAGGTGATCTGGCAAAGACCATGGAGATCAACCGGGTGGTGAACATCGTCAATGCGTATCTCCTGCCCGGCATTGCCACGAAAAAAGTACTGAAGAGGGCGCCCAAGATGACACTGAGGGACTATATCAACAAGGGCAAGGTGTATGCCGGGCTCGTTCCGGCGGTTGTCCGGCACTTGATATAACATCATATCCAGCCAGGAGGATCTCATGATACCCCATTACTACCAGCATTTCTGCCCGGTGAAGATACTCTCGGGCCACAACGCGGTGAGCAATATCCCGTTTGAGATGGACATACTGGGCTGCAGGAGGGCCATGGTCGTCACGGACAAGGGCGTGGTGGATGCAGGTCTGATCAACCTGGTCAGAGAGGCCTTCGCCGACTCGGACAAGGAGATCGGCTATGTCTTTGACGAGGTCCTGCCGGATTCCAGCAACCGGCTTGTGAACAAGCTCGCCAAGCTCTTCGAAAAGGAAAAGTGCGACTGCTTCCTGGCCGTGGGCGGCGGGAGCGCCCTGGACACGGCAAAGGGGGCGAATATCGTGATCTCCGAGGGCACCGACGACATTCTCTTGCTCCAGGGTAACGAGATCATCAAAAAAGAGCTGCTGCCCATGATCGCCGTTCCCACCACCTCAGGCACCGGCTCCGAGGTGACCAAGGTGGCGGTGATCTATAACGAGGAAAAGAACATCAAGATGGCCTTTGCCTCAGACCGGCTCTATCCCAGGGTGGCGGTCCTCGATTCCCGGATGACCATGACCGTGCCTCCCAAGCTCACTGCGGCAACCGGCATGGACGCGCTCACCCATGCGATGGAGGCATATACCTGCATGCAGAAGAACCCCATAGACGACGTTTTCGCGCGGGCGGCAATCGAGCTCATCCGAAAGTATCTCGTGCGCGCAGTGGAGAACGGCAAGGACGAGGAGGCCCGTCTCGGTATGGCCAATGCCTCGCTGTTGGCCGGCATCGCCTTTTCCAACTCCATGGTCGGCATGGTCCATGCCCTGGCCCATGCCTGCGGAGGTGTATGTCATGTGCCGCACGGGATCGCCAACGCCATCCTGCTCCCCCACGGGCTCGAATTCAACATCCAGAGTATTCCCCGCCCTATTGCCGAGCTGTCCGGAATGCTGGGTGGCTCCATCGAATTCATGGAGGAAAAAGAACAGGCCATGGTTACGGTCTCCCTGGTGAAGAATCTTCTGGGCAGACTCAACCGGATCAGCGGTCTGCCCGTGAGGCTGCGCGACGCAGGGGTCGCGGAGGATAAGCTTCCCGCCATTGCTTCTGCAGCCATCAATGACGGCGCCCTGGCGTTCAACCCCGTGGAGGTGAGCTATGACGAGGCACTGGAGGTGCTGAAGAAGGCCTACTGAGGCCTATCCCGGCTCACCCCGATTTTTTTAAGCAGAAGCGGGTACTCGTCAGGCCCGGGTAAGGGCGTAGATTCGCCATGGGTGCTCGACCGTCTCCTGATGCCGGTCTCGCAAGAACCCTTTTTACAGACCGGAAACCATTCCCATGGCAGTCCCTCTGCATGTTTTTATGATACATTTCCGGCCGGTTGCATGACAAGGTCCGAGGGACTATTATCTTACTTATACAGAAAACTATTCAGGCCAGTGACATGCGATATGGAATACTTTCCAAGCATGGGGGAGGAGGGTGAGATGAGAGACAGGTACAGCATCATAGGCCCGCTCTATGATGTGCTCGCAAAACTGTACAGCGCCGGCCGTATCGACCGGTGTAAGCTCGCTATGCACGACGTGATCAGGCCCGACGATACGGTACTTTTCGCCGGGGTGGGGCAGGGGATCGACGCCGTTGCAGCGGCCGAGCGGGGTGCGCGGGTCACGGTGATAGATCTCTCCCGGTCCATGCTCGACATCTTTTCCAAAAGGATATCGGGCAGGCACTTCCTTCATCCCATCGAGGTGATTCATACGGATATCCTCAAGTATGACGAATTCGGGAAGTTCGACATGGTATTTGCCAACTTTTTCCTGAACGTCTTTACCCGGCCCATGGTCATGGCCGTGATCGAGCATCTCGTCAAGCTGGCAAAACCGGGAGGGTACATGGTGGTGGGGGATTTTGCCCTTCCGTCGGGCAGCGCCGCTGCCAGAGCCGTCCAGAGCCTTTACTGGTACATCGCCGATATCTTCTTTGTGCTCACCGCCAGGAACGCCTTTCACCCCGTGTATGACTACCAGACCATGCTCAAAGGGCTCGGGCTCAAGATAGAAAGGGTTAGGTATTTCCGGCTTCTCTTCGACGACCGGTATTGCTCGATCCTCGCAAGAAAGGACTGAGCCTGGCTCTTTGGCTCTGTGAGCCGCTTTTGCTAGTCCTACAGCCCTTCTCAAGGTGAGATAATCAAACATGGTATGCCAAGGAAAGGGGCGTAAACCTGCCGGTCAAGAAAAAATCTGCTCACAAGAGTGAAAAAGATTACCCACAATGAAAAAATCCCACAGGCACCAGAAAAATTATAAGTAGTTGATAATAGGTAAGATAATTATATCAATATCAGTTTTAACCTGATATTAGCCTGATAATTGTTTCGTGTTTTTGCAAAAATAATTTGGCACGTTTTGTGATTATCCCTTCCCATGGCAGAGGCATCCTGGAAACAGGACAGAACATGCACCAATTGGAATTGCATCGTGTTCGTATGAAAGGAAGGGAGTTATGAGAAATACCGTTACTGAGCACAAGGTAAGGTCACTCAGTAGTATTTCAGAGGTCAAGAATCCAGTCGCCATCTCTCCCATAATATTGAAAAAAATATATTCCAGCGGCAGCCTGAAGAACTGCAGTGAAGGGGTGGGCTTCTGCATCAAGAACCAGATCCGCGATGCCATGCTCACCGGCGTCCAACGGATGGCCATCAACCAAACAGAGATACCCCTGCACGATATTTTCGTAGGAAGGAACGGCTCGAGGCTCAGGGCCGATCTGATCGGCCAGGAAAACAGGGTCTGTTTCCCTCTGGGCGAAGACGTGCACTTCCTCGTCACCATCGATCCGCTTCTCAAGAATCAGGAGCATCACATCAGCCTGAGCATCGACACCGACCACTTCGGCACATTGAGCCTGGATGCAACTGACACGGTCATGGAGACCCGGGCCGACCAGAGCCGCATCCCCTGCGTGAAGGATGCCAATTATGACATGGATATCGTACACAAGCGCCAGGAGTTCGTCGAGAATTTCTCGGGCGTGAAGCTGCACCACATCAAGCATTACTCATTCGACCCGGCCCTCACCAGGGGGAATATCGAGAATTTCACCGGCGTGGCGCAGATTCCCATGGGTTTTGCAGGCCCCTTAAAGGTCAACGGCGAATATGCCAAGGGCGAATTCCTCATCCCGCTGTGCACAAGCGAGGGGACCCTGGTGGCCTCCTACAACCGCGGCATAAAGATCCTCAACATGTCCGGAGGCATCACCACCACCATCGTGGAAGATCAGATGCAGCGCGCCCCGGTGTTCGTATTCGAGTCATCCCGGCAGGCCAGAGACTTTTCCCTGTGGCTTGACGAACATATGGACGAGATCCGCAGCCAGGCGGAGTCGACTTCCAAGGTGGCCAGGCTCCTGGATATCGAAAAATATCTGGCGAGTAAGTTCGTCTACCTGAGGTTCAACTATTACACCGGCGATGCAGCGGGACAGAACATGGTCAGCATGGCCACCTTTGTCGCCTGCAGCTGGATACTCGCCCAGTACAAGGAGATCAAGCATTTCTACATGGAGTCGAACATGGCTACCGACAAGAAATGCTCGCAGATCAACACCATGAACACCAGGGGAAAACGGGTGGTCGCGGAGTTCACCGTGCCCCGTGATATCCTGATCCATCACATGAGGGTCGATCCCGACACCCTGGTCTACCACAGCCAGGTGGCAAATCTGGGCGCCTTTATGGCCGGGTCCTCCAGCAACGGTTTGCATTGCGCCAATGCACTGGCAGCGCTCTTCATCGCAACGGGCCAGGATGTGGCGAACGTGGCCGAGGCCTCCACCGGGCTGATCTATACCGAGGTGACACCCGAGGGCGACCTGTATGCCTCGCTGACCCTGCCTTCGCTCATCGTTGCAACCTATGGGGGAGGGACCGGACTGCCCACACAGAGAGAATGCCTCGATATACTCGGGTGCTATGGACAGGGCAAGGTAAAGAAATTCACCGAGATCGTCGCCGCTGTAGCCCTTGCAGGGGAGCTTTCCCTGGCGTCGGCGATCTCGTCACTCGATTGGGTTACCAGCCACGAGCGGCTGGGGAAAAACCGCTGAAGCATTAGGAGGAAGGAGGAATATCATGGAAAGTACGATACGGCTCTCAGCAGCTCATGCGCAGGCCTTGGAAAAACAGCATGCACAGGCGGTTCATCTCGATGCCCAGAAGTCAAAGGCGCGGCTCAGGGAGATCGGGATCGACATGTTCAGCATGGATGAGCGGATCGGGTACCTCAAGAAGTACGGGAACCACTGCCTGTCCTTTTCAGCGTTCCAGCCGAACATGCATTTTTTCGATATATCCGGCATCGGCTATATCGCCTACAGGAAAAAATGGGGCGCCCGTTTTGTGCTGGCAGACCCGGTGTGCCATGTGAACGATCGGGAATTCCTGGTGAGAGAATTTCTCAAGGACCGGACGAACACGGCATTCATCCAGATATCCGAATCGTTTGCCCGTCTTCTCCATGAAAAGTTCGGCCTCTATGCAACCCAGTTCGGAATCGAGAGCATCATCGATCTGAAGAACTGGAACCTCAAGGGGAAGAAGAAGCAGGTGCTGCGCACCTCCATCAACAAGGCCCAGAAGGACGGGGTGCGTTTCATGGAAATGAATGGAAAGAACATCGACGACGAGCTCTCCAGGGAATGGTTGCGCACAAGGAAGGTGAGGCGCAAAGAGGTCGTGTTCCTCATCAGGTCCAGAGATCAGAAGTACCAGGAGGGAACGAGACGGTTCTACGCCTTCCTCGATGATGAGCTGCTCGGGTTCATCCATTTCGACCCGATCTACGAGGATGGAAGGATTGTCGCCTATGTGCCCAACATCTCGCGGTTCTCGCCGAAGTTCAAGCAGGGCATCTTCTATCCCCTCATGGTCCACGCCATGGAAACCTTCCAGTCTGAGGGCGTGCCCTACCTCTATCTCGGCCTCTCTCCCCTGGTCGTGGCGGATGAAGCTTTGCCCTGCGAATCAGGTATCCTGAAATGGATGATCCGGCTCCTCTATAAGTACGGGAATTTCCTCTACAGCTTCAAGGGCCTCCACTTCACCAAATCGAGGTTCTCGGGCACCGAGGTGAAGACCTTCTGTGCCCACAGGGAGTGGCTGCCGGCAAAATCCATGCTCACGGTTTTCAGGATCTCGAACATCATCTGAGCAGAGACGCCAGTGATGGCTTGAAACCGGTTCTTGAGGTTGCTCACTCGAATGCGCCCATCCGTGCAAATGTAAGGATGGGCCATCCATATGCAAGCGCGGCACGCCGGAGCCTCATGTCCGGGTTGGTGGCAACCGGATGCCCGACGGTTTTCATGAGCGGGATGTCGAAGAAAGAGTCGGTATAGAAATAGCTCTGCGAAAGGTCGATGCCGTTAAGCCCGGCCCAGCGGATCGCATATACCCTCTTGCCCTCGCCATAGCACAGAGGCTTCACCAGTCTGCCCGTGAGAACACCGTCCTTGGCCTCCACCTCGGTGCAGATCATATCGGTTATGCTCAAGGCATCGGCGACAGGCTTTACAAAGAAACGGGGTGAGTTGGAAATCACCGCCACCCGGTGTCCTCGGTCCCGGTGGCTCAGAATGAGCTCCGCCGCCTCGCGGTAGATGGTTTTTTTCATCATCTCCTCGAACCAGAGCGAGCAGAAGCGATCCATATCCTTCAGCGAGGTGCCCGAGAGCATCGCCATGTTTTTCTCGTACCATTGTTCGATATCGAGCAAAGACAGCCGGTATAGAATGATCTTGAAGATGCTCTTCACCAGATGGCTTGCAGGCACCAAACCATGTTTTCTGGCGAATTTCACGGATGAGAGCCCCGAGTTTGCCCAGGTAATGGTGTGGTCCATATCAAAAAACGCCCCAACAGAGCTCATAGAGATACATGTATCAGAGCAGGGAGGTCATGACAACCTGGTCTTATTCACCGAAGATAACACCCCTATGCCGGATTCGGTCCTGGATATGCCGTATCATCTGCCCCTGCATTTGGAATGTGGGTTCATGGTTTCTCCGTGCAGCGGTATATTCTCAGTGTTTGCTTTGACATCCCTCTGTATTCAAAGTAATATGTGCTCATCGTAAAAAGGACGCCCGCATCAGCGTAGAAGAGATGCAGGACTTCCGGGTGGCCCTTGAATCCTCCTGTGCAACGGCTTTGGAAGATAGATCGCCGTGTGCGGCTTCGGCCGGATTCAGGAATTGGCCTCTAAAGTCCCAAGCTATTGATATGCTGCTGAGCGAAATGATGTGAGAGGATGTTGAACGTGAAAAGACCTACATGGGATGAATATTTCATGATGCTTGCCAAGCTCACGGCTTCCCGTTCCACCTGCCTGTCGCGTCCCACCGGCGCCGTGATCGTCAAGGACCGGCAGATCCTTGCCAGCGGCTACAACGGGTCCCTGCCCGGAGAGGCGCACTGCATGGACGAGGGGCAGTGCTTCAGACGCTCTCTCAAGTGGCCCGAGGCGATGAAGTATGATATGTGCAGGTCGGCCCATGCAGAGGCCAATGCCGTGGCGCTGGCTGCAAAGAAGGGGGTCTCTCTGGAGGGGGCGAGCATCTACTGCACCCTTGAGCCGTGCATCACCTGTGCAAAGCTCATCGTCATGTCGGGCATCACCCGGGTGATCTACGAGCATGCGTACGACTCTCCCATCCCCGAGCGGGACCGATACTGGAAATCCGTGCTCGCATCCGGCAACATCGGCGTGGAGAAGCTTGTGATCGGTGATGAGACCGTGCAGTATGCCTTGAGTTTTCTGAAACCGGACACATCGAAGAGGAGGTTATGAGGCATGGTATTCGGGGCAGACAGGATCGTGGGCATGATCAGGAGCGGGGTGGAGGTGGAGGACGCGATTACCGGGCAGATCACCACCAGGCCCCTCATCGAGCATATCGGCAGCGATCAGATCGAGCAGATCGAGGGGACCACAGTGGACTTGAGGCTCGGCGCGATCTACCGCCCTGTGGGCAGGGCCAGTCTCATGCGAGACAAGAGGATCACCCCGCGGATCGAGAAGGTCATGGATATAGAAGAATCCCCTGACGGCGTCTATCTCGTCTCGGGCGGGGAATACCTGCTGTTCCAGACCATCGAGCAAGTGAATATGCCCCGGGACGTGTTCGCCTACATCAGACCCCGCACCACGCTCATCCGCTCCGGGATTCCGCTGGAGACCGCCTTCATCTCTCCCAACTATCAGGGGAGGCTCACCGTGGGGATGAAGCACCAGGGACCGGCCGAGGTGGAGATCCAGATGGGGTTCAGGATACTGTGCATCGCGTTCTATCCCATTGACGGGTGTGCGGTCCCCTATCGCGGGGTATGGCAGGGAGACCGGGTATCGACGAATGGAGAAGAGGAGAGACCGTTTTGAAGTATTTCGCAGATGAATACCATCACATCGAGCGTTGGAAAGAACTCAGGAAGGATCTGTTCCGGAACGAAGAGCCGGCCATCAAACTCATCGGCATGACCACCCCCACCGAAGAGATGCTCTCTCAGGGGGTCACCACCGAGACGCTGCCCGCGTACACCGCGCGCCAGAGCCACGAGTCGGCCGGCACCCACGAGGACGATCTGCGGCTGAACAAAAAGCTCATTTCCTGGGAGCACCTCACCTGCCTGGAGGCCGTCCAGTTCGTGTACTACGTGACCGGGGTTTCCAAGTCTCTGGCGGGCCAGTGGACCCGGCACCGGATCGGCATCGGGTGGACCTTCCGCTCCACCCGGTATGTCAAGGCCAGCAAGAACATGTTTATCTACCCGGCGCTGGAGTACCTGGACTCCGAAGACACGGTAAAGGCCGCCTACCAGGCTTACGAGCGGGAGCACCGGCATGCCATGGAGGTGTATGACGAGCTCAAGGATCTGGGCATCAGGAACCAGGAGCTCAGGCGCCTCATGCCCGTGGGTTGGTCCACGGCCGCCTATGTGTATGTCAACGCCCGGTCCCTGAGGCATTTCTTCGAGCTCAGGCTCGACAAGTCAGCCGAGTGGGAGATCCGCAGGCTTGCCTACCTGATGTTCAATGACGTCATGAAAATCGCTCCGACCCTGTTCGAGGATCTGGCGGGTTGACGTGCTTCATGTCTGATACAGGAGGCGATGAATCCCCGAAGGGGAAGGTGCATCAAAAAAAGAATGGCACCTAAGGAAAACGATCTTTTCAGCGCTGGTTCCCTCGATGGAGCAAGCGGGGACAAAGACCATGCGGCTTGTGGGCCGGTGATTGCCGGTGGTGCCGATCTGCCGGGCGATGCCCGAACGATCCGGCCGCGGGAAGACGAGACCCTGGATTCACTTGCATGCAGCGGCCTGTATGTGCTGCAGAAGAAGCAGGGCTACCGCTATTCGCTGGATGCCTACCTCCTTGCCGCCTTTGTCGATGAGGCCACTGACTGTGAGGTGGTCGACGTTGGGTCCGGGTCCGGTGTCCTTTCAATCCTGCTCGCCGCTGTCAAAGGCCTTCGCGTGACAGGGGTGGAGATCCAGGACGACATGGCGGAGATGTCGAAGCGCTCAATCGAGCTCGCAGGGCTTCAATCCAGGGTGAAGATCGTGCATGCGGACATAAGGGAATACCGGGGGCAGCAATTCGACGCCGTGGTGACCAACCCCCCGTACCGCCCCGTGAGCACGGGGAGAATCAGCCGCGACCAGGGTAGGGCGATGGCCCGTCATGAAATATCCCTGGACCTTGAGACGCTGCTGAAGTGTTCGTACGAGCTGCTCAAGCCGGGAGGGCGGTTTTACCTGGTCTATCCGGCATGGAGACTGCCCGATCTGATCTCCGCCATGCGGGCCGGCAGGATCGAGCCCAAGAGGGTTATGTTCGTTCATTCCACACCCTCTTCGAGTGCGGAGATCGTCTTGGTGTCAGGGCTCAAGGACGGCGGCAAGGAACTGAACGTATGCAGGCCCTTTTTCGTTTTTGCCCGTAAGGGGGTCTATACAAAAGAAATGGAGAGGGTTTTCACCGCCCTGGAGCTCCCAAAAAGCCATTGACCTATAACCCATTTACGTGGTGAAATGAAGCATACTGACCCGAAGATAGAAAGGAAACATTCATGAAGGTTGAGATTTCAGACGTGGGCAGCACCAGGAAAGAGATGAAAGTTGTGGTCCCCAGACAAGAGGTGGACGCGGTTACGAACGACATCTACCGCGACATCTCTCAGAAAGTGACCATCAGAGGCTTCAGGAAGGGTAAGGCCCCCCGGCACATCATCAAGATGTACTACTCGGATTACATCCAGAGCGAACTCTCCAAGAAGCTGATTCAGGACAAGTTCGAGCAGGCTGCCAAGGAGCAGGATCTTTTCGTGGTCTCCATGCCTGATATCTCCAACGAGCCCCCGAAGGAAAACGAGGACTTTACCTTTACGGCGCAGTTCGACGTGAAGCCCGAGGTGAAACCTCAGAAGTATACCGGTTTTTCGCTCCAAAAACCCAAGACCGAGATCAACGAGGCGAATATCCAGGATGTGCTCACCAGGTTGCAGGAAACCTATGCCACCGTCAATGACATCACCGACCCCGAGTACCGGGTGAAGGAAAAGGACTATGCCATTGTGGATATCACCTCTGAAGGGCATCCCAACCTCAACCGCTTCAAGATGACGGTGGAGGCTGGCGTCAGAAGCGCTTTACCCGGCCTGGAGCAGGCAGTTGTGGGCATGAAGGCGGGCGAGGAAAAAAAGGTGACCATCGATTTCCCCGAAGACCATTTCCTCGAAGAGATGAAGGGCAAGAGCGCCGAGGTTGATCTCAAGCTCGATTCCATCAAGAACCGGGAGCTCCCGGCCATCGATGACGAGCTGGCAAAAAAGGCGCGGCCGGGCGTGGAGAGTATAGATGAGCTCAAGGAGGTCATCCGAAAGGATCTTCAGGAACGCCTCGAAGCCGACGCCAGGAATCACCTGGAACGTCAGATCAGGGACCTGCTCATCAAGGAGAACCCGTTCGATGTGCCGGAATCCATGGTGCGGCTCCAGGCAGCCATGATGATCAGGGGAATGTCCGAGAGGCTGTCTGCGCAGGGGTTCAAGATGGAGGACGTCTATCCGGACACCGAGAGCCTGAAACAGGAGACCATGGCCTCGGCGGACAATATGGTGAGGATCTCTCTCCTGCTTGAGGCGATTGCGAAGGAGCTTGGCATCGAGTCCACCGACGAAGAGGTTCAGCAGGAAATCGAGAAGATTGCAGAACGCTACAACATGGCCCCGGAAATGGTCAGAAAGGGCATGGAAGAGCGGGGAGGCATGGAAGAGATCGAGTTTGGTATTGTCGAGAAGAAGGTGTATAATCATATTATAGACAACTCGCAGGTTGAGGAAGTCGGCCAGATCGAGGAGAAGAGCGATGACACTAGTGCCGATCGTGGTTGAGCAGACGAACCGGGGTGAGAGGTCGTACGACATCTACTCCCGGCTGCTCAAGGACCGGATCATCATGCTGAGCAGTGATATCCACGACGAGGTAGCTAATCTCCTGGTGGCCCAGTTCCTTTTTCTGGAATCAGAAGATCCCGACAAAGACATCTACTTTTATATCAACTCCCCGGGCGGATCGGTCACTGCAGGTATGGCGGTGTACGATACCATGCAGTACATCAGGCCCAAGGTGAGCACCATCTGTGTCGGACAGGCCGCCTCCATGGCTGCAGTACTCCTGGCGGCAGGGACCGAAGGCATGAGATATGCCCTTCCACATTCCCGCATCCTGATTCACCAGCCCCTCGGCGGTGTCCAGGGTCAGGTGACCGACGTGAGCATCCAGGTTAAGGAGATGCTCAGGCTCAAGGAAGAGCTCAACAGGATTTTATCCCAGCATACCAAGCAGCCGATAGAGAAGATTGCCAAGGACACGGACAGGGACTTTTTCATGACTGCAAACGAAGCAGTAACATATGGGATAATAGACCATGTGATTTTCAAGAGACCCTCTAAAGAAAAGCAAGAGGAGAGCATCAATGCCGAAGATAAATGACCACTACCGGCCTGGATTGCGCTGCTCCTTCTGTGGCAAGTCACAGGAAGAGGTGAGAAAGCTCATTGCAGGGCCCGATGTCTACATCTGTGATGAATGCATCGCCCTGTGCAACGAGATCCTCGCCGAGGAAGAAGGCGAATACAGGCACTTCAGTGCGTCTTCTAGCATACCAAAACCATCGGAAATAAAGGAAATACTGGACGAGTACGTGATCGGTCAGGAACATGCCAAGAGGATCCTCTCCGTTGCGGTCCACAACCACTACAAGCGCATCGAGTCAAACCAGAACATCAGCGGGGTGGAGATCAACAAGAGCAACATCGTGCTCATCGGCCCGACCGGTTCGGGCAAGACGCTGCTCGCGCAGACACTGGCCAAGATCCTCGACGTCCCGTTCACCATCGCCGACGCTACCACGCTGACCGAGGCGGGTTATGTGGGAGAGGACGTGGAGAACATCATCGTCAACCTCCTGCAGAATGCTGACTACGACGTGGAGCGCACGCAGAAGGGTATCGTCTACATCGATGAGATCGACAAAATCGCCTCGCGCGGCGACAATCCCTCCATCACCCGCGACGTCTCCGGCGAAGGCGTTCAGCAGGCGCTGCTGAAGCTCATCGAGGGGACCGTGGCATCCATTCCGCCCAAGGGAGGGCGGAAGCATCCCCAGCAGGAGTTTATTCAGATCGATACCACGAACATCCTCTTCATCTGCGGCGGCGCGTTTGTCGGCCTGGACAAGATCATCTCCCAGCGCCTCGATAAAAAGACCATCGGGTTCGTGGCCGAGATCAAGAGCAAGCAGGAAAAGGATATCAGCGAGATCCTCAGAAACGTGCAGCCGGAAGACCTGATCAAGTTCGGCCTGATTCCTGAGTTCGTGGGCAGGATACCCATCGTGTCGACCCTGACCGAGCTGGACGAAGAAGCGCTCATCGCCATCCTCAACGAGCCAAAGAACGCCCTGGTGAAGCAGTATCAGGCCCTGCTCAAGATGGAAGGCGTGGATTTGAGCTTCAGCAAGGAAGCCCTGAAGGCGATCGCCAAAGAGGCCATGAAGCGCAAGTCAGGGGCGAGGGGATTGAGGTCCATCATGGAGAACGTCATGCTCGATATCATGTACGAGATCCCTGACATGGACGGCGTAAAGGAGTGCATCATCGGTCACGATGTCATCCTGCACGGAAAGGCCCCGATGATCGTCTATGAGAGGAAAACCTCTCAGGCATAGGCTATGAGAGCTGCTGTTTCAGAAAATGTCTACCCGCTTCTGGTACTCAGCGACATCGTAGTATTTCCCCACACGATCATCCCGCTTCTTATCGAGAGCGAGAAGACGGCCGTCTGGGTGAGCGCGAGCTTCGAGGCAAAGGAAGACATCATCGTGTGCTGCAGGAAGCACCCGGATGCTCCAGTTGCATCGGAGCAGGATATCCACCGGATGGGCGTGAGGGCGCATATCCTCCAGCTCATCCAACTGCCCGACGGCACCCTGAAGGTGTTTATCGAGGGTAAGTCGCGTCAACGTATCACCCGTATCTTTCAACACGACGATATGCTTCTGGCCGAGGTCGAGCCCGTAGCCGACGTGATTCTGGAAGAGCGGAAGGCGGAAGCGCTGAAGCGTCTTCTTGTAGAGACATTCCAGGAGTACTGCGAGTCCTACAACATCGACATTCATCCCGACATGATCGCCAAGATCCGGTCCCAGGATGACCCGGGGTTCGTATCCGATATCATCGTGTCCTACATGGACCTCAAGACGGACATCAAGCAGGAGATCCTCGAAGAGAACACTATCGACTTGCGTCTGAGCAGGATCTACGACCATATACAGGGAGAGCTCGACATTGCCAGGATCCAGACGAGCCTCAAGGAACAGGTAAGACAGCGGAACAAGGCGTCGCGCAAGAATCTGCAGCAGGAACAGACACAGAAAATGGCAATGGACTCGATGGACGACGAGGTAGCGTATCTTGAACGGCAGATCCGCTGCAAGAACATGCCGCAGCATGCCAGGGATAAGGCCATGGGCGAGATCAAGCGTCTGCGCATGATGCCCCCCATGAGCGCCGAGGCAACGGTCATCAGAAACTATGTGGACTGGTTCATCGCCCTTCCGTGGAATGAGATGTCTGAAGACAAGACAGACATACTTATGGCGGAGGAAATCCTGAACCAGGACCATTTCGGGCTCGACAAGGTCAAAGACCGCATCCTCGAGTATCTGGCGGTCCAGCAGCTCGTGGGCTCCATGAAGGGTCCGATCCTGTGTCTGGTGGGCCCCCCGGGCGTGGGCAAGACCTCGCTGGGCAAGTCGATCGCACGGGCCACCGGCAGGAAATTCGTCAGGGTATCTCTGGGAGGGGTGCGTGACGAGGCCGAGATCAAGGGTCATCGCCGCACTTATATCGGCGCCATGCCGGGCAAGATCGTGCAGGGACTTAGACAGGCGGGAACTTCAAATCCGGTCTTCCTCCTTGACGAGGTCGACAAGATGAGCGTGGATTTCCGGGGAGACCCGTCTGCCGCGCTGCTCGAGGTGCTGGATCCTGAGCAGAACTCCGCCTTCTGCGATCATTACATGGACATCGAGTACGATGTATCCAAGGTCATGTTCATCACCACGGCCAACACCTCTTATTCCATACCGGCCCCTCTGATGGACCGGATGGAAGTGATAAGAATCGAGGGTTACACGTCTCATGAAAAGCACCAGATAGCCCGGGACTTCCTGATACCCAAGCAGATCCGGCTCCACGGACTCGAAGGGAAAAAGGTCACATTCACCAAAAAGGCCATCGATGCCATTATCCATGAATATACCCGCGAAGCCGGAGTGAGGAACCTGGAAAAGGAGATCTCGTCGATCCTGAGAAAAGTGGTCAAGGAGATCGTCTCGCAGAAGAACATCAAGAGTACCCGGATCACCCAGAGCAGGGTGTACGAGTATCTGGGCGTTCCCCGTTACCGCCGGTCGAACAGACGCGAAAGCGATTACGTGGGGCTGGTGAACGGCTTGGCATGGACTGAGGTAGGCGGAACGCTGCTCACGGTCGAGACCACCGTGATGCCCGGAAAGGGCAAGCTCCTGCTCACCGGCAAGCTCGGCGAGGTCATGCAGGAATCGGCCCAGGCAGGCATGAGCTATGTCCGGTCACGGGCAAAGGATTTCGGGCTCGACGCGGATTTCTACGACAAGATCGACATCCATGTCCATGTGCCCGAGGGGGCTGTGCCCAAGGACGGACCTTCCGCCGGCATCACCATGGCCGCGTCCATTGTATCGGCGCTGACCAAGCGCTCGGCCAGGGCACGGGTGGCCATGACCGGGGAGCTGACTCTGGGAGGGCGCATCCTGCCCGTGGGAGGTGTCAAGGAGAAGCTCCTGGCCGCGAAAGAGGCAGGGATGAAAGAGGTTCTCATACCGCTGGAGAACGAAAAGGATCTCAAGGATACCCCCAGGGAAATTTTGAAGGGTCTCGAGGTTCACATGGTCGAGCATATGGACGAGATAATCGCTTATGCCCTTAATTGAGCTATTGACAGCCCTTATAAATGCTGATACTTTCAAAGCCACGTTTGGGCATGGGAGAAACTAATAATTTACAGGAGGTATGCTTTGACGAAGACAGAATTGATATCAGTTGTGGCAAACAAGGCTGGGATACCTAAGGCTGCAGCAGAGAAGGCGATCAACGCTACTACCGGCGCCATCCAGGACGCACTGAAAAAGGGCGATAAAGTGACCCTGGTGGGTTTCGGGACCTTCGACGTGGCCAAGAGGGCTGAGAGAACCGGTGTAAATCCCAGGACGAGGGCAACCATTAAGATTAAGGCCTCCAAGGCTCCGCGCTTCAGACCAGGAAAGGCCTTTAAGGAAATCGTCAACAAGTAGCACGAATCGAAAGGATGCTCAGGGCGGGTAGCTCAGTTGGGAGAGCGTCGGCCTTACAAGCCGAAGGTCACAGGTTCAATCCCTGTTCCGCCTACCATTCGATGAGATAAATAAGGGGGCGTAGTTAAGATCGGTTATAACGCCGGCCTGTCACGCCGGAGGTCGCGAGTTCAAGTCTCGTCGCTCCCGTCAATACTTATGTCTATACCTCATCACCATGAGGTATAGACTATTTTCTTTTTTAGCCTCTACCTATCCCTTGAAATCAGATACGATTCGGGCAAGTCATTATTATCATGATCACAATTTTTTTCTCTCCCCGCGCGAGCAGTGTGTGGTAAGAGAGTTTCCCCAGATGAAAAGGTGTGGATGAGCGCTGCCGGGGAGAAGATGCATCACCCTCAATCGGGCAAGGCATGGGGGGCCGGGCAGAGATGATCCATCAGCGCAAGCACTGGAAGGATTACCAGCTCTGATGCGAGAAAGGGAGACATGAAGAAAAAATGCATAGCCCTCTACTCAGGGGGACTAGACAGCATACTTGCAGTGAAACTCATGCAGGAACAGTCCATCGACGTCGTAGCGGTCAACTTCTGCACCCCGTTTTTCGGCTATGACGTGCTGCTCAATCCGGAGAAGCACCGGGAATATCACCAGAAAACCTATGGGATTCACATCACCCCATGCGATTTTACCGAGGACATCATCGATGTGGTGAGCAATCCGGAGCATGGGTATGGCAAGAATCTGAACCCTTGCATCGACTGCAAGATCCGGATGCTCAAGCGGGCGCGGTCCATGCTCGAGGAAATGGACGCGTCGTTCGTGGTGACAGGAGAAGTGCTCGGACAGCGGCCCATGTCCCAGCGAAGAGACGCCATGAATCTCATCGAAAAGAAATCCGGACTCAAGGACATTCTCGTAAGGCCGCTCTGCGCTAAGCACCTCCCGCCCAGCCTGCCGGAGCAGCTGGGCATCATCGACCGGGAGCGACTGCTCGATGCAGCCGGCAGGGGGAGGAAGACCCAGATCGAGCTTGCCCTGAAATACGGCATCGAACCAAGCGCCATACCAAATCCTGCAGGCGGGTGCCTGCTCACGGACGAGCAGATCTCCCGAAAGGTGCGATCGACCTTTGAGAGATTCAGACCGGGAAAACCTTCGCGGCCCGATATCGTGCTCGACATCGCGGGCAGGAAGTTCATGCTCGATGAAAACACCGTCCTTGTGATCTCACGCAGTGAAGATGAGAACCGGTTCCTGGCATCTCTGGTATGGCCGGGAAACGTGTTTCTCAAAATAGCGGATGTCCCGGGTCCTTTGAGCATTGTGCGGGGCGATCTGTCGGAGGAAAACCTCCGCATAGCTGCGGCCCTCTGCCTGAGATACGGCAAGGGCAGGGGCACAGCCGGCCATGTAGCGGTGTACGGCCCCGACCCCGAGTCAATGACCGGCACGGTTGACGCACCCGTGGTGGAAGAGGATTTCTGCAGGCGGTTCCAGATTGACTTGAATAAGTGATATTCGATATAAGGCCACCACTATGGATTATTTCTTGAGCGTACTGGGAATGGTCTTTGTGATCGAAGCGCTGCCCTACATAGCCTTTCCTTCTAAGATGAAGGAGTTTGCCCGGTATTTAGAGACGGTTCCGGAAAAGACCCTGCAGGTTATCGGGGTCATCGTGGCGTTTGCGGGGCTGGCCGTCGTCTATCTCGGAAGGCTCCTGGGCGGGATGTGACGGCTGTGAGAACGGAACGCTATTGCTATGACCTTCCCAGGGAGCTCATCGCGCAGTATCCCCTTGAGAGGGGCAGAGACAGGCTCCTCATCGCAGATAGAAAGACACGGAGAATAGAACACCAGAGGTTCGAGGACCTCGGAGACTACCTGACACCGGACGATCTCCTGGTTTTCAACGATACCCGGGTCATCCCTGCACGGTTGATAGGAAAGAAAAAAACCGGCGGAAAGGTAGAGGTGCTCCTGGTGAAAAAGATGGATCAGACGAGGTGGACCTGCCTCCTCAAGGCATCGAAGCCCTCTCGGACCGGCACGGAGATCTTTTTCGAGAACGGCCTGAGAGCGATAGTTGAGGGCCGTGAAGAGGAGTTCTTCACGGTGAGCTTTTCAGACCCCGGGAAGGTTCTTGGAGCGGGCCGGATCCCGCTCCCGCCGTATATCGAAAGGGAGCCGGAGGCGATCGATTCACAGCGGTACCAGACCGTATATGCGCGGGAAGAGGGATCCGTGGCTGCGCCTACGGCAGGACTTCACTTCACGCCGGAGATCATGGAGGACTTAAGGGTCCGGGGGGTCGGGACCGCATTCATCACCCTGCATGTGGGACCGGGGACCTTTATGCCCGTGAAAACGCAGGAGATAAAGGATCACCGGATGCATGCAGAGGAATTTACGGTGTCGGAGGAGGCTGCATCGGCTGTCAATAACGCAATGGCACAGGGCAAAAGGGTGGTGGCCGTGGGGACCACCACCACCAGGGTGCTGGAATATCTCATGGCTGCACACGAAAAGATCGTAGCAGGCACCGGGTCGACGGATTTGTTCATATACGAAGGGTTCCGGTTCAGGTGTACAAGAGCCCTGCTGACCAATTTTCACCTTCCCTGTTCAACCCTGCTCATGCTCGTGGCCGCATTCGGGGGTTATGATTTCATCATGGACGCCTACCGGAGCGCAGTGGAGAAGGAGTATCGTTTTTTCAGCTATGGCGATGCAATGCTCATCATTTAGATTCGACATCCATGCAACCGACGGTGATGCCCGGAGCGGAGAGTTCCAGACCGAGCGCGGCGCGGTGCAGACACCGGTCTTCATGCCGGTGGGCACGCAGGCTACCGTGAAGGCTGCAAGCCCGGAGGTTCTCAAGAGTCTCGGCGCCCGGATCATTCTCTCCAATACCTATCACCTCCACATGAGGCCCGGAGAAAAGCTCATCGCGTCCCTGGGAGGTCTGCATTCATTCATGGGGTGGGACCGGCCGATCCTTACCGACAGCGGGGGATACCAGGCCTTCAGCCTGGCTGAGCTTGTGAAGATAAGCGATGAGGGCCTGGCCTTTTCCTCTCATCTGGACGGCTCGCGCCGTTTCCTGAGCCCTGAGAAGGCCATCGAAATCCAAGAGGACCTGGGCTCGGACATCATGATGTGCCTCGATGAATGCGTGGCCTACCCGAGCACCCGCGAGTACGTGGAGGTTTCGGTGAAGAGGACGACTCTGTGGGCGCAGAGGTCACTCGCTGCCAGACGAAGCAGCTCGGCCCTCTTCGGGATCGTCCAGGGCGGTGTGTATCCGGACTTAAGGGTCAGAAGCGCACAGGAGATCAGCGCCGAGGCGTTCGACGGAGTGGCCGTAGGCGGGCTGTCGGTAGGGGAGGGGCACGACCTCATGATGGATATCCTGGACGTGACCATGCCCTGCCTTCCTTCAGCAAAGCCGAGGTATCTCATGGGGGTGGGCACGCCCAAAGATATCGTCGAGGCGGTTGCGCGGGGGGTCGACATGTTCGACTGTGTGCTCCCTACGAGGAATGCACGCAACGGCATGCTTTTTACCCGTCATGGAAAGATCTCCGTCAAACAGGCACGCTACCGGGAAGATCCCAATCCCCCCGACGAACAGTGTGGGTGCTACACGTGCAGGAACTTTTCCCTTGCGTACCTGAGGCATCTCTATGTGTCACGAGAGATCCTCGGGTCGATCCTGAACACCATCCATAATTTATATTTCTATCTTGAATTAATGTCTGATATACGGCATTCCATATGTGAGAAAAAATTTGATGATTTAAGAAAACAAATAAAGGAGATATATGATGACTAGTCTGGCCTACGCCGCAAACGGCTCCGGAGGCGACGCCATGGGAATGCTCATGAGCCTTGCCCCGCTCATCTTGATCTTCGTCGTATTCTACTTTCTTCTGATCATGCCTCAGCAGAAAAAGGCAAAGCAGCACCGGCAGATGCTCGAGAGTATCACCAAGGGTGACGAGGTGATCACCAGCGGAGGCATTCACGGAAAGGTGGTGGGGATCGCCGATCAGGTGCTCACCCTCGATGTGGGAGAGAAGGTGAAGATCAGGGTCTCCCGTGAGTTCATCGCGCAGAAGAAAGGCACTGAACAGCCGCAGACAAAAAGCTGAGTTCGGGGGTTTTCAATGGATAGATTCAAGTTGAAGGGGCTGCTGATACTGGCGGTTCTCGTTCTGGGAATCCTGTTTGCAGCGCCATCTTTCTTCGGGAGCAAGGAGGTGCCCGAGGGCTGGATAGGCCCCAAGGAAAAGATCAAGCTCGGTCTCGACCTGCAGGGGGGAATGCATCTGGTCCTCAGAGTGGTGGCGGACAAGGCCGTAGAAAGCAGGATGAACAGCACTGTTTCCGATCTGAGAGCGCAGATGGTCAAACAGCGGATTCATTACAGCAAGGCGGTTTCGGATTCTCCTGAGACCATTCAGATCGCATTAAGGGTGCCGGACGACTACGACAAGCTCTCCGACCTCGTCAGAGGCTCGTATCCTTATCTGCAGGAGGTCAACAGGTCGTCCAAGGACGGTGTCATGACTGTGGAATACCGGATGTCAGCCAGTCAGGTGGCGACTATCCGCAGCCAGGCGGTTGAACAGGCCCTGGAGACGGTCAGGAACCGGATCGACCAGTTCGGGGTGAGCGAGCCCTCCATCATCCCCCAGGGCGATGATCGCATCGTGTTGCAGCTTCCCGGCGTTACCGATCCTGAGAGGGCAAAAGCCCTCCTGAAAAACACTGCAATCCTCGAGTTCAAGCTCGTGGACGAAGAGCATTCAGTTCAGGATGCATTGCGCGGGAACGTGCCTTCCGGCAGTTACATCGCCTATATGAAGGAAGGCAATCAGCCCATTCTCCTTCAGCAAAGGGCGGTTATGACCGGAGATCTTCTGGACGACGCACGTATGAGGATCCAGTCCACCTATAACGAGCCCTATGTGGAGATATCCTTCAACCGCGAGGGCGGGAGGATATTCGAGCGGGTCACCAGCGAGAACACCGGTAAGCGCCTTGCCATCCTCCTCGACGGCAAGGTGTACTCGGCCCCGGTGATCAGGGAGGCCATATCGGGCGGAAAAGCGATTATCGAAGGAAGGTTTACCGACGAGGAAGCGAGCGACCTGGCCATTATCCTCAGGGCAGGCTCACTGCCCGCGCCTGTGGAGGTCCTCGAAGAACGGACCGTAGGACCATCTCTGGGGCAGGATTCCATCTATCAGGGTCTCCTCTCCATGATCATAGGCGGTCTGGTGGTCGTTGTCTTCATGATAGTTTACTACAAGTTCTCCGGCCTGATTGCCGACCTCGCCCTGATAGCCAACATCGTTCTCATCCTGGGGGCGCTCGCCGTGCTCGGCGCGACCCTTACCCTGCCCGGACTGGGGGGCATCGTGCTCACCATCGGCATGGCCATAGATGCGAACGTGCTCGTCTATGAACGCATCAAGGAGGAGCTCAGGCTGGGGAGGACCGCGAAGATGGCGGTGGATGCGGGTTATAAGAATGCTCTGCCCGCGATCCTGGATGCCAATATCACGACACTAATCGCCGCCATCGTGCTGTTCCAGTTCGGAACAGGACCGGTACAGGGATTCGCGGTGACGCTCTCCATCGGTATCATCGCCTCGCTGTTCACCGCCCTGGTCTTGTGTCGGTGGATCCAGGAATGGCTGGTGAACTATCAGAAGATCGAACGGATCAGCATTTAGGAGGCGGCCATGGATATCATACGACCAGGAACCCAGATAGATTTCATGAAGTACCGGAAGGCTGCCTTCACCCTCTCGGCGGCGCTCATCATCATCAGCATCGCCGCCCTGTTCGTTCGAGGCCTGAACTACGGGACCGACTTCACCGGCGGGACCGAAATCCAGGTGGCCTTCTCCAAGGTGGTCAAGACCGATGAGGTGAGGTCTGCTATCGAGCCTATCGGGCTTGCCGGCGCTTCGATCCAAAGCATCGGCGAAAATAGAGACAATGAGTTTCTCATCCGGACCCCTGTAGAGGGCGACACCGGGGGCGAAACCGTGCAGCAGATCGAAGGCGCGCTGAAGGACACGTTCGGAGAGGAAAACGTAGACATCCGCAGAGCCGATGTGGTTGGCGCCGCTGTAAGCAAGGACCTGAAGCAGAAGGGGTTCCTTTCTCTGTTCTATGCAGGGATCGGTCTCCTCATCTATATCTGGTGGAGGTTCAAGATCAGTTATTCCGTGGCCGCCATTATCGCCCTTGCCCATGATGTGATCATCACAGTGGGGATTTTCTCCCTCACGGGCAGGGAGATATCGCTGCCCGTCATTGCAGCGCTCCTTACCGTCATTGGGTATTCTCTGAACGATACCATCATCGTCTTTGACCGCATACGTGAGAATATCAAGAAGGCGGCGGGGTCGTTCGATTATAGCTCTCTGCTGGACAGCAGCATCTCCCAGACCTTGAGCCGGACCCTGATCACCTCCTCGACGACCTTGTTCGTGGTGCTGGCGCTCTTCCTGTTCGGCGGGAGCGTGATCAACAACTTCGCCTTCGCCATCATGGTGGGGCTCATCGTAGGAACCTACTCGTCCATTTTCATCGCAAGTCCCATCCTCCTGTTCTTCAGGCAGGAAAAGGAATAAAAGCTCACGAGCGGGGAGGCGCCCCGTGCGCCTCCCCGCCTCTTTCATGCCTCCCCTTAAGCTGTTTTTGTAGTTTACCTCCGCCCTTAAGCACTATCGATTACCCCAGTTATGCCATGGTCCTGATCCATGCCTTTCACCGGTGGTTTAAAAGCGTGACATGAAGGGGTGCTCGGCGCCCGGCTCATATGTACAATATTGTAATCGATGTTACCCTTTCGCCCGGATATTCAGGGGATACAAGTATTTAAGTATATGAAAATACACTTATATTCAGCTGGCATGAGTTTTGAGAACAGCTCCGGCATGAAGCTGACAAAGATAATGACAATATTGGCGTTTGGCGCGGTGATGGTTATTATGGCGAACTCTGCTCATGGGGCTACCGTGAGGGTCAGCTGGAATCCGAACAGCGAACCAGACCTCGATGGATATAAAGTATACTATGGTACGCTCAGCGGTACCTACACCCAGGTTATCGACGTGGGGGCAGTAACGAGCACGGATGTCAGCAACCTCGGCGAAGGGCATACCTATTACTTTGCCGTTACCGCTTATGATGTCGACGGCAACGAAAGCGGCTTTTCCAATGAGGCCTTTCTCCTGATTCCCAACAGTGGCTCGGATGAACCTGGTGGAGATACCCCGCCTATTACGGATATAGTGGATACAGACATGGACGGGATCCCCGACGAGATTGAGGATCAGTGGGGAATGGACGCATTGGATCCGCTCGATTCGCTCATGGATGACGATGGTGATGGTGTGGTGAACCTTGTGGAGTACATGGCAGGCACCTCGCCGGTAGATGCCACAGAGCATCCTTTCAGTGACAACGTGCTCAAAGACATTATCGGAGAGCTGGGTGAAACCGTAGACCTGTCGTCGGTCAACCCTGAAGGCAGGTTCTCCATCGTCCCGCTCACAAATGCTGTCCCGGCCCCGGTGAACAATGCAATCACACCCTCTGCTCCCGGTGCCTACCTGTACAATGTGATCGACAGCGATTCATCTCTCGTATACCGGCTCAGGGTTTCGGTCACCCAACAGTTGACGGTGATAGGCGCATATGAGCCGGGTTCGTTCATGGAGCTCGCCGATCAGATATTCGGGATCCGCATAGATATCCCAGGCGATGCGATCGTGCGCGCCGTTCCCGTTGGTATCGGCAACGTCACACCTGAGGCCCTCTCGGCGGTGGAATACGGAGATGCACTCCTGTTCGACGTGCTTCCCTTCGGTCTGGTTCTCTCCAAGCCGGCATTGATCACGGTGCACTACGAGAAGGAAAACCCGGTAGTACAGCGCTACGACAGCACAAGCGACACCTGGGTCGATGTCGAAGACGTCACGGCTGCAGACGGTGAAGTCACCATCTCAACGTATGAGCTCGGAACCTTCAGAGTGCTCTCTGATGAGGCCGCAGGCGGCGGTGACACAGATACCCCGGTAGCCGACGACGGCGGTTCCGGCGGCGGATGCTTTATCAAGACCGCAGGATTCTGATAACCTTCTCACAGGCGGGAAACACCTGTTCCGGCCTGACTGAACAGAAAAAGATCGGGGGAAGATCCCCCGATCTTTTTTTCATGGCACGGTCAATGGCATGGATCTTAGGGCGGCAAGCCCTGTACCCGGCTTCAAGCCAGCAAGCCCCAATTGGAATGCAGCCCTTGCTTCACAGCACTTGGGCAGCAGGCACGGAGGAAGGCTCAACCTGTGATCTTTCGAGGAATAGCCCTTTGCCAGCCGCACAACACCTATGGTAATCTCTCTCACAGGAGCAAGCACAGGAAGCGAAGAAGAGGTGAAGAATGGTCAAGGTGAAAGAGCTCATGACCACGGATGTGGTCACCGCGAGACCTGATGATTCCATAAGCGAAGCCCTGGAAAAGATGCGTACTGGGCGGTTCCGGAGGATCCCGGTGGTGGATCGGGGCAGGCTGACTGGCGTTATCACGGACAGGGATATCAGGCAGGCCTTGAACTCGCCCATGCTGTTCCGTGACCGGTCGTATGATGATTATGTGCTGCGCGAGCTCAAGGTGGGCGGAAGCATGACGAGCGGACCGCTCACTATACACCCTGATGCCGGGATCGTCGAGGCAGCGGAGATGATGGAGAAAAACCGCATAGGAGGGCTGCCTGTAGTAGACAACGATTCCCTGGTTGGAATCATCACAATCTCCGACCTCATGAACTACCTGATACGCCTTCTCCGGGAAGAGCGCTTATAGGTTCATGAGTTCCGCCGCTCCTGACCGAAGGGTATTTCCAGCTCGTAGACGCCGTATTCGAGATTGGTTTTCACAGGGTATCCGGACTTGGAAAACACCTTCATCATCGGGATGTTCTGCGAAAGCACATCGGCGGTAAACCCCTTGATGTTTTTTTCCTTCGCGATCCGGATGAGATACTGCAGAAGGAAGGTGCCGATTCCCCGGTTCTGCCACTGATGGTCGGTCGTGAAGGCGACCTCGGCAAAGTCGGTGTTGGGGTCCCGCACGTAACGCCCCACGGCAACGATTTTTTCCTTGCTCTCCGGCTCTTCTTTGCCCACGACCGCGGCAATTGCCATCTTATCGTTGTAGTCGATGGCTGCCATGGGCATGGCGAGCTTGTGGGAGAAGGATTTGAGATTCTGGAAAAATCGGGTGTAGATGTCCTGCTCAGGGAGGGCATAGATCAGATCCTGGATCGCCCTCTCGTCCGTAGGCTTCACCGGCCGGAAGAAGACCTGTGTCCCCTTCTTGTCCGTCCAGATTGTCTCGTATTTCTTGGGGTACAGGACCGAGGGCAGGATCTGGTCTTTGTATACATATCCCTGCCGTTTTGCCGCCTCAAGGAGCTCGTCCCTGAATTTGGGGTGAGCGATGTTGATCAACTCCATTGCACGGTCTCTGATGGACTTGCCGTGGATATAGGCCGCCCCGAACTCAGTGACCACGTAGTGTATGTCGCCCCTGGTCACTGTCACACCGGCTCCGGGTTCCAGGTAGGGCACAATCCGTGATCGCGTGCCGTCATCGGTGGTGGAGGGCAGGGTCATGATGGACTTGCCCCTGCGGGAGAGGGAAGAGCCGCGCACGAAATCCACCTGTCCTCCGATCCCGCTGTAGAACCTGAAACCCAGAGAATCGGAGTTGACCTGGCCGGTGAGATCCACAGTCAGGGCCGCATTGATGGAAACCATCTTGTCGTTCTGCGCGATCACGTAAGGATCGTTCACATACCTGCACGGCCGGAACTCGAAGAGGGGATTGTTGTCTACATATTCATACAGGCGCCTGGTGCCCATGCAGAAGCTCGCAATGACCTTTCCGGGGTGGAGGGTCTTTTTCCTGCAGGTAATGACCCCGGCCTCGATCAGGTCGATGACACCGTCTGAAAACGCCTCGGTATGGATCCCGAGGTCGCGCTTGTTGATCAGGCAGGGCAGAACGGAGTTCGGGATCCGCCCGACTCCCATCTGGAGCGTGGATTCGTTTTCGATGAGCTCGGCGATATGCTCGCCGATGCTGCGGGTGATCTCTCCGGGGATCTTCTGATAGAACTCCAGGAGAGGCATGTCGTTTTCTACAAAGGCATCGATATCGCTCACATGGAGAAAACTGTCTCCCAGCGTTCTGGGCATGTTGGGATTGACCTCAGCGACCACGTAATCCGCGACCTCGGCAGCGGTCTTGGTTATGTCCACCGAGATGCCCAGGCTCACATAGCCGTTTTTATCGGGTGGAGAAACCGTGATCAGCGCCACATTGATGGGCATTCTCCCCCTCATCATGAGCAGGGGGACTTCTGAGAGAAAGATCGGGGTATAATCAGCCCTGCCTTCCTGAATCGCCTTTCTCGCGTTCCAGCCGATGAACAGGGCGTTGTGGCGGAAGCTCTCGTCGTACTTCTCATCGGTGTAGTCGGTGGTGCCGACGTCGAGAAAATGGATGACCTCGGTGTCGGCCAGATTGGGAGCGATATCGATAAGCGTCCTGACTAGGAGCTGAGGCTCACCACAGGCCGAACCGATAAAGATTCGTGCTCCCTTCCGTATCTTTGACAGGGCTTCTTTCGGCCCGGTACGCCTGCTCTCATAGATATCTTTCCAGTTGTATATCATGCTAGGGATGAAAATATAGGTCTTTGCGCCGAGATGTCAATTGAATCTTGATCTCTTTCAAGCCAAGATCGGGCATAAGACGGGTGTTTGAAGGAACATCGATTGTGTTGCAATAATATCCGAGGTATGCAAAAAAGTCCTTACATGAAGGCCGGCCCGATGACGGGCCGTGTCACTGATGTTAAAGGCGGCGAAGGCGAGATGAGAGCGGTTTCGGCATGCATGATCACGTTCAACAATTCAAGGACCGTTGAAAAGGCCCTGAAGAGCGTGGCGTCATGGGCCTCGGAGATCATTGTGGTGGATTCATTCAGCACGGACGGAACCTTCGAGATAGCCAAGAAATACGCCACCATCAGCGAACAGAGACCATGGCCCGGTTTCCGCGACCAGTACAACTACTGCATCTCCAAGGCGAAAAACGACTGGGTGATTTTCCTGGATGCCGATGAAGAGATCTCCAAGGAGCTGGCGGAGGAGATCGCCGAGAGGCTGGAGCTCGATGCCGGGGCATATGACGGATATATCGCACATCGCAGAAATTACTACCTCGGCCGGTGGATCATGCACGGAGGGTGGGTTCCCGACAGCGAGATCAGGCTCTTTAGGAAGTCCAAAGGCACCTTTGCAGGAGGACTTCATGCAAACGTGCAGGTGCAGGGCAGGGTAGGCGAGCTGAAACACTTCTACTACCATTACAACTATCGCGATATCGCCGACCAGATCGACACCATCAACCGGTATTCCTTGAATGCTGCACAGGACATGCTCAGGGAGGGAAAGAGATTTTCTCTCTTCGACCTGTTGCTGCGTCCCCCGGCGCGTTTCATAAAGGAATACCTGCTCAAAAGAGGGTTTCTCGACGGACTGCCGGGGCTGGTAATCGCGGTCTCCACCATGTACTATGTATTCGCCAAATACGCCAAGCTCTGGGAGCTTGAACAGGAAAGGGAAAGGGGCTTAAGATAACGTGGTTGCCGGAGAATCTTTTGCACGAAAGAGGGTGCTCGTGACCGGAGGGCTCGGGTTTATCGGTTCGAATCTCAGCCGGCGACTTGTCGAGTATGGGGCCGAGGTCACCCTGGTGGACAGTCTGATTCCGGAATATGGGGGGAACCTCTTCAATATCCAGCCAATACGAGAGCATGTGAGGGTAAACTTCTCGGATGTCCGGGACGAGCATTCCATGAAGTATCTCGTGCAGAACAAGGATTATCTCTTCAACCTTGCCGGACAGACGAGCCACCTCGACTCCATGAACGATCCCTATACCGACCTCGAGATCAATACCCGGGCGCAGCTCTCTATTCTGGAGTCGTGCAGGAGAAACAACCCGGACATCAAAATCGTGTTTGCGAGCACCCGCCAGATCTATGGGAAGCCCCGGTATCTGCCCGTGGACGAAAACCACCCTTTAAGCCCGGTGGATGTGAACGGCATCAACAAGATGGCGGGCGAGTGGTATCACCTGGTATACAACAATGTCTACCGGATACGTGCAACAGTCCTGCGGCTCACGAACACCTACGGCCCCCGGATGCGGATCAAGGACGCCCGGCAGACCTTTCTCGGTATATGGATCAGGCGTGTCATCGAGGGAGAGCCTTTCCTAGTGTACGGTGACGGCTTGCAGAAGCGCGACTTCAACTATGTAGACGACGTCACGGATGCGCTGTTGGCAGCGGCCGAATCCGAGAAGGCCAACGGCGAAATTTATAACCTCGGGGCGGATGACCCTGTCAGCCTGAAAGAGACGGCGGAGATGATGATCGATATTCTGGGCAAGGGTTTCTATCAAATTATCCCCTTTCCCCCGGAGAGGAAAATCATCGATATCGGCGATTATTACGGGAGCTATGAGAAGATTTCCAGACACCTCGGGTGGAAGCCGGAAACAGGTCTGAGAGAGGGCTTGCGAAAAACCATTGAATATTATCAGGAATTTATCCATCACTACGTGGAGCCTTGAGAGATGTCCATGCCGTTCATCCCTGTCGCATCGCCGCTGAAACAGTATCAGGCCCACAAGCACGCAATCGACGAGGCCATCAGCAGGGTGCTACTCAGCGGCAGGTATATCCTTGGGGATGAGGTAGCCGGCTTTGAGAGGGAGTTTGCCGGATATCTCGGCGCACAGCACTGCGTGGCCGTGGCCAACGGAACCGAGGCCCTGTGCCTTGCCCTGAAGGCATGCGGGATCAGGGCCGGGGATGAGGTCATCACAGTATCCCATACCGCGGTCGCCACCGTGGCCGCTATCGAGCTTATCGGCGCAGTGCCCGTGTTCGTCGACATCGACCCGGTGAGCCGCTGTATGGATCATACCCTGATCGAAAAGGTTATCAGTTCACGTACACGGGCGATTCTGCCCGTACACATCTACGGCCAGCCAGCCCGAATGCATGAAATCTGCGAGATAGCAAACAAGTACGGGCTGACCGTTGTGGAAGACTGCGCCCAGGCATGCGGAGCGCGGATCTCGAATAAAAAGGTTGGGACGTTCGGGCACGCGGCGGCATTCAGCTTCTATCCCACTAAGAATCTCGGGGCGATAGGCGACGGAGGGTGCGTAGTGACCGATTCTCTGGAGATCTCCGAAAAGCTACGGGCTCTGCGCGAATACGGATGGAAGGAACGATACATTTCATCGGAAAAGGGGATGAACTCCCGGCTGGATGAGATTCAGGCGGCCATACTGCGGGTAAAACTTTCGTTTCTCGACGAAGATAACGCCAGGAGAAGGACAATAGCGGAGCGGTATTCCCATGCGGTGGATAATCTTTCGATCATACCTCCATACCCATTACCTGACACCGAGCATGTCATGCATCTGTATGTGGTTGTGTGTAGTGCGCGGGGCTCATTGCAGGAGTTTCTGAAAGAGCGGGGTATCGGGACGGCTCTCCATTATCCGAGGGCTGTTCATCAACAAGGTGCATACGAGGGAAGGATCCGGGGATCGGATTCTCTCCCGGTGACTGAAAAACTCTATGAAAGAATACTGTCTCTGCCCATGTATCCCGAGCTGTTGGATACCGAGGTGGAGAAGATATGCATTGCGCTGGCTGAATGGTGTTCATCCCAGTAACATTCATAAGGCCGGCTTGACTGCCGAAAAGGCTCTGAGGACGAGTATACTGGAAGGAAGATCTTGTGAACATATCTATTGCAATTGAAAAATTCGACCCTCACGTGGGAGGTGCAGAGCGCTACTGCTGGGACCTGGCCCATTTTCTCGCCCAAAGGGGACATGATGTCGAGATCATATGCATGCGAGCCAAGGCTCCGAAGATCGAATCAATTCGGATCGCCCCTGTCAGAGCGTTGAATTTTCCCCAGGGGCTTCGTCATCTCAGCTTCGCCATAATCCATGCCCTCAGAGCGAGGAACCTGCCCGGAAGCATTCACTTCGGCATGGGCAACACATTCCTGATGGATATCTATCAGCCCCATGGCGGCGTCCACCGTGCATGGTTCAGCAGAGAGACCCAGCGATACTGGAAACCTGTCCGCTCACTCATGCGATTACTGAAACGTTTGAGTTTCAAGGATGTCGTTCAGAGGATTATGGAGTGGTGGATCTTTAAAATAACCAAACCAAGGGTAATTGCGATATCAGACATGGTTGCAGACGATATCCAGAACTTCTTTCATTATCCTCAAGAAATGATCGATCTGATACCAAACGGGATAGACCTTGATAAGTTCTGCCCGGAAAACGATGTGTTTCGTGATGAGATCAGGCAGCGGTACGGAATAGGACCTGATGAGTTTGTGTTTCTTTTTGTTGCCCAAAACCCCAGGCTCAAGGGCTACGAGACTCTCATCGATGCCTGCATCGAATTGGGCGATATACCTTTCAAGATCTTGATCGTGGGGCCCTCGAATGAGCCCATGAGGAGAAAAACAGATTCGCTCGGCGATAGGGTGATTTTCGCTGGAAACGTATCTGATATCCAAAAGATATATCCTTCGTGTGATTGCCTTGTTCACCCCACATATTATGATGCTTGCTCGCTGGTGGTTCTGGAATCACTCGCATCCGGCACCCCTGTCATAACTACCCGTTCAAACGGAGCAAGCATGTTCGTGAAAGGGGATATGGGCCATGTATTGCCTGCAGGGGATGTACATGCCCTGAGCTCAGCAATGCGCAACATGATCAGCTCACCAAAGAGGATAATCGGCTCTGATATCTTGAAAAGTCACCTCAAGGTATTTGCCGATGTCGAAGAAGTAATGCTGCGGACAGACAAGATCAAGAAAAGCTGAAGTCAAGAGGAGCGCAGCCATGAAATGGTGCAATTCGTGGAAGAGGGCGATACTCGTACCCATGGACCGTATTGGAGACGCCGTGAGCGATACCCCGGCGATCTCTTATCTGAAGTCTCTCGGAATCGAGATCATAGTTCTTGCCACCCCTTATACCACCCATATATTTGAGAATAATCCACATGTTTACCGGTGCATTACGTTTTCGCGTAAGAGCAGGGATGGAATACTATCTTCTGCGCTGACAAACCGTTTGCTGATAAAGGACCTCAAGAAACTCAATCCAGATGTGGTCATCAGCATGATGAGGCAGATACGGGAGCTCAAGAGTATATTCTCGAATCTTTCGGTACCGGTTCTTGCGAAGCCCCAGGATAATAACCTCCCCATCTACATGAGATGGGTCGAATTCTTCAGAGCATTGAATCTCAATGTTCAACCGGCACAGAATGAAATATATCCTAACGATCAGGATAAAGAGTCGGCTGTTTCATGGGCGCGGAAGACAGGCATCGATCTCGATCGTCCATCTATTGTCGTACACCCTGGCTGTGCAGTGTATAAGAATGAGAAAGACATAACAAACTCTTTGAGAAGCTGGGACCTGGATAATTATCTCGAGCTGTTTTCTCATCTTCCCAATGATATTCAGATCATACTCACCGGGGTCCATCCCGCAGAGAAGAAAGCGAACTCATATATTCAAAAGAGAAGCCCGCGAACCACCGCAATCTTTGATATCCCCAACATACGGGCAATGGCATGGGTCATCGCCCGATCAAAGCTCGTTATTACTCTTGACACAGGCACCCTGCATATAGCTGCAGCCACCGACACCCCGATCATAGGTCTCTTCGGCCCGTCCGACCCGGGGAAATACGGCCCTTGGCGCAAGAACATCACGTATGTAAGGACCGGACAACATCTTTCATGCTGGCCGTGCGATCAGAATGCCACCTGTGGCGGCAACAACATATGCATGGCATCCATAACCCCTGAAGATGTTCTGGATGCCGTCAGAGGGACAATCCAATGAATATTGCTTACCTCACCCATGATACGCCGGACGTGTTCTATAGAGTAGGACAGTATCTTGATTACCTCCACTCCAACGATCTGTCCACCTCGATCCTGAGGACACCCAATGATTTTTACAAACGCTTCCATACCTTCAAGGCCCTTTCCCATTATGATGTCGTTGTCATACAGAGAAAGCTCTTTAATGCATTCTGGAGATCGCTCTTAAAAAAATATGCCCGCTCCTTGATCCTCGATATCGACGATGCGATCATGTTTTCCTCTGATGAACAAAGCTTCCGTTCAAGAACAAGGTTGAGCAGGTATGAAAAGATGGTTGGTCTGTGTGATCATATCATTGTAGGAAACAGCTATTTGAAGGATATAACACATGAGATCTGTCCGCATGCTAGTGTTACCATTATTCCGACAGTCGTGGATCCAAGTTTGTATCCGGTCAAGGTTCACATGGAAAACCAGCCGTTGGTGATCGGATGGATCGGCTCTGCACCCACCATAAAATATCTTGATCTTGTTCAGCACGTCCTCAGGGAAGTCATACGCTCTCATGAGAACATTATCTTCCGCATTATCAGCAATGAATTTCCGGAATGGGGATGGGTGGAGAAAAAACCATGGGCAAGGGAGCAGGAAATACAGGATGTTTTGGGTTTTGATATCGGGATTATGCCCTTAGTGGATAATCCTTGGACAAGGGGGAAATGCGGGTTCAAGCTCATTCAGTATATGGCTGCCGGCCTTCCCGTTGTCGCCTCGCCTGTCGGTGCAAACAACGATATCGTAGACCACGGGCATAATGGTTTTTTGGCTTCAACCTATTCAGAATGGGCCGAGGCCCTCAGTAAACTGGCGACCAATCGTGATCTGAGAGCCTCTTTCGGCGCCCATGGGCGCAAGAAGATAGAAGAGAAATATTCGGTAAGGAGCAATCTTCCCTCTTATATCTCAACGATAATAGGCGCCGCGGTCGCTGCTAGAGATAGAGCTTCGGGTGTCATCGAATGAAGTGCAATCATTCGAACCGGAGTTCGTAGTCAGGTTTTTTCGAGTCGTTCGGGAAGTCGAGTCCGTTCACTGGGTACCGGCGGGTTGAAGGAGAGCACGGATGGTTTAACGCTGTCTTATGGAGGAATGTAATCTCAACAGTCTCGGGAAAATCCTGATTCGCATCGTAAATACCGCCATTATTCCCATGGATGTGAACTATGTGATAATGATTCAGCAACCTTGCGATTGCCTCATTAAATATGTTCGCCTGCGTATTCAAATGATGGAATTCTGCAGCAATACAGGTTATTATCTTCTCATTTTCAACAATGTCCGCAATGGTTGCGTACTCGGACCCTTCGATATCCATTTTCAAGAAGACGGTCTGACCTTCTGATAAATGCAGGGATTTGATAATGCCAATAATGCTTATCTCATGTTCATTATCTACGTTGGAGACTTTCTTTCTTATGTGAACGCGCCCCCCTCTAAAGAAAGAGAAGTATTTCAGCGCACGAATCGCCCTGCCTGCAAATCTTTGTCCCTTTTTCCAGTCAAGGATCATGAACCTGAATATTGCCTGGGGAAGGCTTTTTAAGAATCTTATCCCTAAGATGCGAGGTCCGATTGAGTGATCATAGCCCAGGAGACGAACTCTAGGATTTTTTTTAAGAAAGGCCTGTTCAAAAGACCAGTCGTCAGAGATACCCAAGGATATCAGATAGCTTGAAGAATATACCTGAGGTTCCGGAACGACATAACCCCCGTCTTTATTGTTTCCGAGCCTTACCAAGTATGGATATTCTATAGGTCTTAAAACTCTTTTGTTCAGCATGCAGTGTACATAACAAATAAAAACAATAAATGCAAAACGTGTGGTAGACAATCCATACTATGTCAGTAATTAATGCATGCTGAAACATCTGCCATATTCTTCATCTCTTCCCAGATCCTGATCCCCATGCTCCGGTGCTCGTTGAGCACCTTTCTGAGCATGTAGGGCTCGGTGTTCGGGTTAACGGTGATCGCGCGCAGAACCACGATCTTTCTCGGTGCGTACCGGGTCGACTCCAGCCTTGTCCTAGAAACGAAAGAGGTGTCGTGTTCCCGAATGGTCTTGTGAAGCTCTATGTTCAGAGTGTTGATAACCCTGTTCAGCATGGTGATCTTGTGGGCATTTTTCTTCGGGTGCTCCATGAGGATATCCAGTTCATCCTTCAGCTCTTTGGGTACGAACCGGTAGTTGATGATGTAGAGCTGGGGCTTGTTCAGCAGCTCGAAGAGGGGATCTTTTTCCACCAGGTCCACAAAGGTGTCCTGAAGCTTCCTTGCATGGGCAAAGATCAGCTTGTAGCCGTTTTTCCCCAGGATCTTGAGGGCGGCCCACGGCTTGAGGCTGGCAAACTGCCGTGAGCCCTCGATGGTGAACCTGCCCTGGTCGATGGACCCCTTGCGGATGATATAGTTCGACGTGTGATACAAGAGCTTGGAGTCACGATCGTTCTTGAACAGGCAGATCCCCATGCTGTTGGGTGCGAACAGGAGCTTGTGCGCATCGAGGGAGACCGTGTCGGCCTTCTCGATGCCTTTCATCATCTCCCTCTCAGCATCCATGAGCAGGGCACCGCCGCCCCAGGCTGCATCCACATGGAAGTGCGTCCCGATTTCTTCGGCTACCTTGGCCAGCTCCTCGAGGTCGTCGATGTTACCGGTCTCTGTAGTGCCTGCAATGCCGACGATAGCGATAAACTTCGTGGGCTTGCCTACGAGCTTGTCTTTCTTGCGGGTTTTCTCGATTATCTGATAGAGCCGGGAGATGTCGATCTTGTGTTCGCAAGGATGAACGGGAACATGGACTACGCCTCGCTCCCCGATCCCGAGGATGGTGCCGGCCTTGCAGATCGAGTAGTGTCCCCGCTTGGACACCAGAACCTTTGCCTGGCGGTACCCATAGTAGTCCAGGGCGCGGACGAGCCCTTCGATGCGGACCCCCCGAAAGGCATTTCCATCTGGAGGGAAGGCCTTTGCCATGGCCAGCGTGAGCGCGGTGAGGTTGGAGATCGTTCCGTCAGAGGTGATGTTCCCCAGCGCTATGTTCGGGTTCTGGATATTGGCGGCGTAAAACTGATCGGTGTTGTTGTACACGAGCCTGTGCATCCAGCAGAGAAATTCCCTCTCCACGAGAGAAGACGCTTTGGCGCTCTCGATCTTCACCTGGTTCTGGTTGAGGCTCACCGCGATCATCTCGAGCAGGATCATGAAGTAGGGGATAGCGCTCGTCATGTGGCCGATGTAGTAGGGATTGGCCACCTTCACCGAATGCTTGATGATATTGTTCTTGATTTCGGAAAGAACGTCCTTGATCAGCATGGGGGTGCACGGTATGTCGGTTTTGCTGAATATACTTGCAAGTTCTTCTATGGATATGGATGAGTGAATCCCGCCTTTCTCCTTGAAGAAGTCATGGATCATATCAAGAAGGTGTATGCCGAACTCCACGAACCTGTCCGAAGAGTCGGGCATGATAAAGAGCTTTTTCATGTATGCAGAGGTTGCCTCAATTTTTTTCTGGTGTGCATGATTCCCGAGTTTTAACGACTCCATAGAGAATCCTTGTGTTTGATTTTATACAAAACTGATATATAGCACAATCTATGATTGCCGAGAAAGGAGAAAAAGCATCCCAAGGTGCGGTCAAAGCTACGCTTTTTCTCGTCCCCACACCTATCGGGAATCTGAAGGACATCACCTTAAGGGCACTGGAAGTGCTCCGCGAGGTCGAACTCATCGCCTGTGAAGATACGAGACATACGCGCAAGCTCCTGTCTGCATATGGAATCCATACACCGCTCGTTTCATACGAGAAGTTCAGCGAAAAAAAGAAGGCCTCCAAGATCATGGAAGAGCTGGCCAAAGGAAGAAGTGTGGCGCTGGTCAGTGATGCCGGCACTCCGTTGATCAGTGATCCGGGCTCTGTTCTGATTCACGAAGCCAGGGACATAGGCGTGCGAATCGAAACCCTGCCCGGTCCCAGTGCCGTAACTGCTGCCATGTCTGCATCGGGATTGAGCGGTGCCTTCCGGTTCATGGGTTTCTTCCCCAGGCAGAAGAGCGCTGCGGTGCGCGAGATCATGCGGATGAAACTCTCGACGGACCACACGGTGTTTTATGAATCGCCCCGCAGGATCATCGCGACCTTGAAGCTCCTGGATGAGCATCTGGGAGATCGGCCGGTTTTCCTTGCACGCGAGATATCGAAGATACATGAGGAGCACCTTTCCGGCAATGCCGGCGATGTTCTGAAACAGCTCTCCATTCGCAGCGAGATCGGTGAGGTGACGGTCGTGGTGCAGGGGGCTGATCAGGAATCTGTGATTGATGAAGATGTAGTGAGAAGGAGGGCGCGTCAGCTCATTGACAAGGCATATACGAAGAAGGATATTCTCCGGGTGCTGGTGGAAGAAACGGGATTGAAGAGAAACCGGATTTACGAGATACTTCAGGGGCTTGACTAAAGTTTTTTCTCCGGATGACGATAGGAGATTTGTAGATCTCTGAAAAGGGGAAGAGTATGAAGATAAATCCTGAAATATCGAATGTTATCAACCTGGTGAAGAAAGACGCAGACTATCAGAAAAGAACCCAGGAAAAGGTTGAAGACCAGAGCAGGATGGAAGATATCGTATCCGTTGAAAACAGGGCGGCTTCCCGTTCAGAGGCAGCGAGCGTCGAGGAGGCCCGCGAGCTGTTGACCGATGTCTTGAGGAAGATGGAAAATTCGTCGGCCGAAGTGCACAACCTGAATCAATACAGGATTTCTCAGCTGATCAGTTAGCCCTTACAAAATAGGATCCGGGAAAGGGTGCATCGACCGGCCCCTTTTCCATGGGTTTTTCAAGGTTTATTCCCGGTCCGACCCCGCCTGGGGATCTCCTGATTCGCCGTGCTTGGTTTCTCCGATATGCCGTATCCGCTTTAAGTCTCTCGTTATTTCGGGCATGAGGATGCTCTCGATCTTGGGCGGCTTCTTGATGAACCGATAGTAATCATCGCCGATATAGGTGCCGGTGATGTCCTGGCTGAAATTCTTTGCCGCAACGTCCGATATGCTCAGGATAGCCAGCTCCTTGATGACATCAGGTGATGTCTGGGCCACTTCCCTCAAGGGCCAGAACATGGGCCAGTGATGCCGCCCGATCGCGTTGCTCAGCCTCTCGGGCATCTGCCAGCGCCTGGCAAGGATGCCTCCCAGGGTGGCATGGTCGATGCCGTAGAGCTCGGTCTCCTGTCTCAATCGCTCTCTCGGATCGCGGGAAAAACCATTTTCCGGCTGGGGGAGGGACTGCAGCATGATGGTTCGGGCGATGTCGTGGAGCATGCCAAGAGTGACCATGGTTCCGCCGGGCACGCCGATTCTCGATGTACTGGCAAGATAGGCGGCTATTGTAGAGGTGAGGTTTGCGTGAATCCATTCCTCGCGGCTGGGCTTGATCCCGATTCTGGCTGCCCGCTCTTCCATCACGATGCGATAGATTTCGTTGTAGCCGAGAATCACAATTGCATTGAAGATATTGTCGACCTTTTGTACGAGCCCGTAATAGGGGGAATTCACTCGTTTGAGGATGAATGAGGTGAGCCCCTGGTCGGTGATGATAAGCCTGCTGATATCCTTAGGGTTGATGTCCGGGTCGTTCAGTCTTGCAGAGAGGTCGGTGATCAGCGGTGAGATCGATTCGATGCTGTTTATGATCTTTTCGACATCGGGAGGTATCCCGGAGATGAGTTCCCTTTCGGGTTTCCAGTCGAGGTCATAGACGGTTGCGAAAGTATCGAGGTTGTCTTCGGCCGAGATACTGACATAGTGGGCAGGGGTTTTCTTTATTTGAGGGGTAGCATTTTTCGAGAGGATCTTCACAAAGGCCGCAACCACTGCAAGCCCGATGATCACATAAACGATAATCCACACTGTCTGTCCGGTTTCCATTATCCTGCCTTATCGGGAAACCGGAGATCACTCTTTAGGATGATTCAAACCTTGGGAAAATCCCCCGGTCATAGATGACAAGACACGGCTCTAAAGAAAGTGGCGCACTCTTCCGAGTGGTTGAAGAGTGGAGGAACTATACTTTTCCGAGCAGAGCAGGGAACATATTCTCGATCTCCTGTCGAGGTGCACGGATATCCTTACCCTGCCTCCTATCGTGCATCGGATCCTGGATGCGGCTTCGGGCAGGAACTCCTCTGCTTCCGATCTCACCACCCTGATCGAGAGCGATCCCGCCATGACGGCGAGAATCCTCTCGGTTGCCAACTCCTCGTACCTGGGTTTCACCAAAAAGGTGTCGACCATTTCTCATGCCGTGGTGGTTCTGGGGTTTCAGGAGATTCAGAACCTGGCACTGAGCATGTCGGTTGTCCAGCTGTTCGACCGCAAGGGCTCGGAGTTCACGGAAAAGCTCTGGAGGCATAGTTTCTCCGTGGGTGTGGGGTCGCGGATGCTCGCTTCATACCTTAACCTTAGGATGGACGGAAAGTATTTCGTGAGCGGACTCCTCCATGACATGGGCAAGGTGTTTCTCTCCCAGTATTTCCCGGAAAAGTTCAACGAAATGCTCACCATGCTGGCGCGGCAGGACATCAGGACCACCTACCATGCGGTGGAAGAGAAGTTCTTCGGGATGACGCACGCAGAGGTGGGAGGAAAACTTCTGGAGGCCTGGATGTTTCCCCGGGAAATCGTCGATGCCGTAGCCTGGCACCACGAACCACACCGGTCCGGCTCGAATCAGGCCCTGGCGGCATGCGTCCATCTGGCCGACCTTCTGTGCACGATCAAGGGCATCTCACCCCTGAAGGACCGCTATTTTCTCCCCATGGACAAGAAGATCGTGCCGGTTCTGTACGAGCTGAGGGAGAACTTCAGCACCGAGGGGCTCATTGCCCTGATGGGGCAGCTCGACCTGGAAATAGACCGGCACAGCGCCCTGCTCTCTGCGTTCAGGTGGTAGAGCCGGCACCAGCGGATCAGGCAGGGAAACCTACCGTGAGAGAAGCCTCCCTAGAAGGGTATGCCCTTCCTCGATGAAAAGACCGGCCTGTGCAGCGTCTCTTTCCGTGAACTGGCGATTGTGGTTGCCGGGATCGGTGCTGTCATACAAGACAAAGGGCACCGGATCCGGCGTATGGGTCTTCTTTGCTATGGGGGTGGGGTGATCGGGCAGGAAGAGGACCCGGAAGGGATCGCCCAGACTCTCCATGCTCCTGACGATATGGCCCACCACCATCTCGTCGAAGTCTTCGATGGCCTTGATCTTTTCCCTAAGAAGGCCGCCGTGCCCTGCCTCGTCGGGCGCCTCCACGTGTACGTAAACCAGGTCGTGGTCGGAGAGCGCCTTGAGGGCCGCCCGGGCCTTTCCTTCGTAGTTGGTGTCTATCCAACCGGTTGCTCCCGGGACATGGATAATCTCCATCCCCCTGAGAATGCCCAGGCCTTTCAGCAGGTCCACGGCTGAAATCATGGCGCCTGAGACGCCGTATTCTTCTTTCAGGGTGGGCACATTCAGCCCTTTCCCCTCGCCCCAGGGCCAGATAGCTGTGGCCTCCCGCTTGCCCTGCTTTCTCCGGGCGATATTGACAGGATGATCCTGGAGCACCTCGATGGATTTCCGGATGAGCCCCTTCAGCAGTTCGTCGTTGGGGAGGTGCGCATCGACGTACTCGCCGGTAATGTCGTGGGGAGGGGTGGTCTTGAGCCCTGGATGCTCGTAACCGTGTATCACCATGAGATGCCGGTATTCGATCCCCGGATAGACATGGATGTTCTCATGATCACGCACCATGGTCTGTATCGCCTCAATGAGCTCTCCCGCTTCCTGGGTGGATACGTGATCTGCACAGTAATCCTCAAGGATCAGGCCCTTCTCGCGCATGGAGACCGTCACGAGGTTGACTCTGAATGCGGTATCGTCGGACTTCAGTTCGACCCCCATGCTCACCGCCTCGATGGGGGCCCTCCCGTTGTAGTAGACCCCGGGATCCAACCCCAGGACGGTCATGTTCGCTACATCGCTCCCCGGTGGGAAGCCATCCTTTACCGTGCGCACCATCCCGAGCTCACCACGGGAGGCAAGCTTGTCCATATACGGGGTATTCGCCACTTCAAGGGGCGTCTTGCCGCCGAGATCTTCCAGGGGCTCGTCGGCCATGCCGTCGCCTAGCAGTATGATGCTCTTCACAGTCTCATGTCCTTTCATGAAGGTTTCTTCAGGTTCTTGTCCTCAACCCTGATGACCACGGGCTTTCCTCCTACATAGTCCATAGACTCGATCTTTTTCATCGCGCTCCTGATATTCGACTCCTTTGCCTCGTGCGTAAGCATGACGATGGGCACATAGCCGTCCATGTGGACAGCCTTCTGGATCACGGACACGATGCTGATGTCCCTCTCACCAAGGATCCCGGCTATGCTGGCGAGAACGCCCGGCTTGTCCAGCACGTTTATTCTCAGATAGTAGTTGGTCATGACGTCGTCAATGGGCATATAGCTCTTTGGCCTGGATACTCCCTTGCGATATCCAAGATGGGGAACCCTGCCCGCGATCCCCGCAAGGATGTTTCTCCCGATATCGGCGATGTCGCTCACCACCGCGGAGGCGGTCGGCATCATGCCCGCTCCCCTGCCGTAGAAGAGCGTGGAATCCACGATGTCACCCCGCACATAAAAGGCGTTGAAAACGCCGTCGACCTTCGAGAGGAGGTAGTTCATGGGGACGAGCGTGGGATGGACTCTCGCCTCGATCCGGTCTCCGCGGTCGATGGCGAGCGCGAGGAGCTTGACCTTGTAACCGAGCTCGCGTGCATAGCCCACGTCGAGTTTATCGAGGGCCGCGATCCCCTCGACATAGACCCCTTTCAAGTCGGGCGGCACGCCATAGGCAAGGCTGGTGATGATGGCAAGCTTGTGAGACGAGTCGATACCCTCCACATCCATCGAGGGATCGGCCTCTGCGTATCCGAGCTCCTGGGCCTGTCTCAGTGCGTCTTCGAAGGACGAGCCCTTCTCGCTCATCTCGGTGAGGATGAAGTTGCAGGTCCCGTTGAGGATCCCGTAAATGAAGATGAAGTTGTTCGCCACGAGCGATTCCCGTAATGCCTTGATGATCGGGACTCCGCCCCCGACCGACGCCTCGTAGTACAGGTCCTTGCCGTAGGTCTGGGCCGCATCGAAGAGCTCCTTGCCGCGTGAGGCGAGCAGGGCCTTGTTTGCGGTCACCACGTGCTTGCCGGCTTTGAGTGCATCGAGGATGAAGGTCCTCGCCGGCTCGATGCCGCCGATGAGCTCCACCACGATATCGATATCGGGATTGTTGATGAGTGCATACGCATCGGTGGTGAGCAGGCCTCGGGGAATGGTTACGCCCCGGTCAGTGGTGATGTCGATATCGGCAATGGCCGTCAGATCGAGAGAAAAGCCGAGGCGTTCTTCAAGAAGGGCGGTGTTCTCCAGCAGTGTCTTCGCTACGCCCGTGCCGATGGTGCCAAGACCGATCAAACCGATTTTAATGCTTTCCATGTGCTCTCCTTAAAGCTGTATGCATCGTTCCCGGTACAGTTTTTCATGGAACAGGCGGGCGGGATTGTACAGCCGGCGGGGATGTCCTGTGGATGCGGCATTCAGTTCCGGCATTTTTTTAAAGACACGTTCCATCCTTGCCCACGCCGATTCGGTTGCGCCTGACCTCTTCCAGAACCTCTTTCGCCTGATACGAACTTCTGACCAGCGGTCCGGATATAACATATCGTATGCCGGCGTTTTTCGCAATATCTGAAAATCGCTTGAAATCCTCTGGAGACCAGTATCGCGAGACCGGCACCTGCGCGGCTGTGGGCTGAAGATACTGCCCCATGGTGACGACCTCGCACCCCGAACGGCTCAGGGCCTCCAGGAGCTCGGCAACTTCCTCCTTGCTCTCCCCCAGACCCAGCATGAAACCCGACTTGACCACCGTGTCACAGGAATACTCCCTGGCCGTGCGGAGAACCGCAAGACTCGTCTTCAGGCTGGCCTGCGGCCTTATAGATCCGTATAGCCTGCCCACGGTCTCCACATTGTGGTTGAACACCTCGGGCCTTTCCCGGAGCACTGTCTCGATGAGATCCGTCCTTCCGGAGAAATCAGGGATGAGCACCTCGACGGTTGCGCCCGGCAGGAGCTTTCGAATTGCTCTGATTGTGCCGGCAAACGCGGCGGCTCCCTGATCCGGAAGATCGTCACGGGTCACGGAGGTGATGACCACGTGTTTGAGACCCATGGCGGCTGCGGCCTGGGCCAGGCGCTCCCCCTCGCGGGGATCGGGCGGGGCCGGGACGCCTTTGCGGATGGAGCAGAACCGGCATCCCCTGGTACAGATATCGCCCAGGATGAGAAAGGTGGCCGTCGGCCTGGCAAAGCACTCGGCGATGTTGGGGCAGCGGGCCTCCTCACAGACCGATGCGAGGCTCAAGGTACGCAGGCCGGTCTTGGTGAGGTGGAGATCCTTCAGCCGTTTGTTCTTCTTCGCCCAGGAAGGGATTCTTTCCGGACATGAACAGGCCTGCCCGCGGTCCTTCATGAACTATTCCGCCCCACCCAGCACCTGGGCTATCTTGCCTCGTGTCTTCATGATGTGCTCGGAGATGATATGTGTTTCGGCGATCACGGGCATGAAATTGGTGTCTCCCGCCCAGCGGGGTACGATGTGAACATGGAGGTGATCGGCTATCCCTGCGCCTGCCGCCGATCCGATGTTCACCCCCACGTTGAAACCGTTGGGGTTCATGGCCTTGCGTATGGCTGCAACGACTTCCTGCACCAGGGAGTTGATATCGCGGAGCTCCTCTTCGTTGAGCTCGACAATGTCCCCCACATGGCGGTAAGGCGCCACCAGGCAATGACCGGCCGTATAGGGAAACCTGTTCATGATGACAAAGCTGCTTGCGCCTTTCTTGAGAATAAGCGGGTCATTGTTTTGCGGGGCGGCGCAGAACACACACGAGGAATCTTTCGGCCGGGTAATATATTCACTGCGCCAGGGGGCCCAGAGAGTGCTCATGGTAGTGTGTTTTCTCCCTCGTATTGTTTGATTCTTACGCCTTTATACCCTCGGAGCGATGGATTGTAAATCCGGAGTCTTGAAAGGACGGGCCGCCCTTAGGACTAAAGATACTCATCCGAGTCACTATAGACGTTTTTCACATCATACACTACGCAACCGGGTGCTTTGTATTTGTTTATGTCGATCTGTCTGAACTCATCATGCGAAACAGCGACCATGATCCCTTCGTACTGGGGTCTGAGCCCCGCCTCCGAGGTGATGATATCGAGCCCGTACTCATGCTTCACCTCATCCGGGTCGGCAAAGGGATCGAAAATGTCGATATTGCAGGCAAAGTCCTTAAGCTGGCGGATGATGTCGATGACCTTGGAGTTTCGGATATCCGGGCAATTTTCCTTGAAAGTGATTCCCATGACCAGCACATTGGAGTCCGTGATCCTGTGGGCCTTTTTCACCATCATCTTGATGAGCTGGGTTGCCACGTATCTCCCCATCCCGTCGTTCAGCCGTCTGCCGGCGAGGATGATCTGCGGGATATAGCCCAGGCTTTCGGCCTTGTGGGTAAGGTAGTAGGGGTCTACTCCTATGCAGTGCCCTCCCACCAATCCCGGTTCGAAGCTCAGGAAGTTCCACTTGGTACGCGCGGCCTCGAGAACATCCTTGGTCCGGATGCCCATGCGTGCGAAGATCATGGAAAGCTCGTTGATAAATGCGATATTGATGTCCCGCTGGGCGTTCTCGATCACCTTTGCAGCCTCCGCCACCCGGATGGAAGGGGCGCGGTGGGTACCGGCCTCGATAATGGATGCATAGAGGGAGTCCACGATTTCGGCGACCTCCGGGGTCGAGCCCGAGGTCACCTTCTTGATAGTGGTGAGCCGGTGTTTTTTATCGCCGGGATTGATGCGCTCGGGGCTGTATCCGCAGAAGAAATCCTGATTGTAGGTGAGCCCGGACACCCGTTCGATCACCGGCACGCAGTCTTCCTCGGTTGCCCCGGGATACACGGTTGACTCGTAGATCACGATATCACCGGGAGATATCACACGGCCCACAGTCTCGCTCGCCTTCAGGAGCAGTGTGATGTCAGGCCTGTTGAAAATATCGATGGGGGTTGGGACCGTGACGATGTAGATGTTGCATGGCTTGAGCTCGTTCTCGTCGGTTGTATAGGTCAGGAATCGTGCTCGATTCAGCTCTTCCCGGTCCATCTCCCGCGTCCGGTCGAAGGACGACCTTAGCTCGTTGATTCTCTTTTCATTGATATCGAACCCGATGGTGGTATATTTTTTCCCGAACTCAACGGCCAGGGGCAGCCCGACATAGCCAAGGCCGATAATGCCGATCCGGTGTTCCATGTTCATCCTCCTCGTACAGGGCTACTTGACAGGGAATTCCCATATCATATCTGTACGTGGCAGCGAAACGGATTTCTATGGGCAAAGCGAAGAGCTGTCACTCCATTATGAGACCTCTCAGGCTCCGGGTCTCACAACAGCCCATCCACCCGAGAAAAACCATATCATTGGTTTTTATAAGTCCGGGAATCCACCACTTGCCGTACTCCCCGCGCCGAAACCCTGGTGCTGGGCTGATCCGGCTCGTTCCTCTCTGCTTGACACCGTATCCCAAAAGACATAGACAGGGATGGAATATGTATTGATGGAATGGTCCGATCGGGGAAATCATGAGAGAAAGAAACAAAATCGGTATATTCGACTCAGGCATCGGAGGAATTACTGTGCTCAAGGAGATCCTCTCTCTTGTGCCCGATTCCGATGTGGTGTACCTGGGCGATTGCGCGCGCCTGCCCTATGGGACGAAATCACCCCGGACCATTATCCGCTACAGTCTTCAGTGCGGACAGTTCCTCGCCTCCAAGAACATCGACATGCTGGTTGTGGCGTGCAACACCGCAAGCTCGCATGCCCTGCCCGCGCTGGAAAAGGCCCTGAATATCCCGGTGATCGGAGTGGTGGACTCCGGGTCACGGGCCGCGATCGATGCGGGAGGAAAGAACATCGGGGTAATCGGGACCCCTTCCACCATCCGGAGCGGGGCCTATGAGAGTGCGCTGCGTGCCCTTTCGCCCGAGGTACAGGTCCATTCCCGGGCCTGCCCGCTCTTTGTCCCCCTGGTGGAGGAGGGGTGGTGCGACGATGCGATAACCGAGCAGGTGGCGCACCGGTATCTCGATGATCTCCTGAGCAAGGGTATCGACACCCTTCTGCTCGGATGCACCCATTATCCGATGCTCAAGCAGGTCCTCCAAAGGGTCGCAGGAGAGGGCGTGCGCATTGTGGACTCAGCCGTGTCAACAGCCCGCGTCGTTGCCGGGATCCATGGGGCATCGTCTTCTGCAGGCCGTGACCGGTCGGTGGTCTACTACCTCTCAGATGTCTCGGAGCGGTTCATCGAGCTGGGAGAAATTTTTCTGGGACAGAAAATGGAGTATGTATACGAAGTTGATCTTTGTGTATGATGCTGTGCCATAAATCAGGAATGCGGGAATGAAATCATGAACGGGAAAAAGCTTTCACGGGTCCGGAATATGGGCTTCGTAGCCCACATCGACGCAGGCAAGACCACGGTGACCGAGCGCGTGCTCTACTATGCGGGCAAGATTCACCGCATGGGAGAGGTCCATGACGGCCAGGCGACCATGGACTGGATGCCCCAGGAGCAGGAACGGGGAATCACCATCTCCTCTGCAGTGACTACCTGTGCCTGGAACAATCACGTGATCCATATCATCGACACCCCGGGACATGTGGATTTCACCATTGAGGTGGAGCGCTCTTTGAGGGTCCTGGACGGCGCGGTGATGATCCTGTGCGCGGTTGGGGGGGTCCAGGCCCAGACAGAAACAGTATGGCAGCAGTGCCGGAGATACCGGGTGCCCACCGTTGCCTTTATCAACAAGCTCGACCGGCTGGGAGCGGACTTCGATTCTGTGATCAGACAGATGAACGAGAGGCTCGAGGTCAAGACCCTTCTTCTCCAGATCCCCTACTATGAGGGAGATGCCTTCAGAGGCGTGGTGGATCTCGTCGAGTGGCGGCTGCTCGTCTGGGATGAAGACAGCCTGGGTGCGACCTTCCAGGTTCTGCCCGTACCCGACAATGTGCTTGAAGAGGCGGGTACGGCACGCGACTCTTTGCTTGAGGCCCTCGCAGACTATGATGACCAGATCATGGAGCAATACCTGGCGGGAGAGATACCCGACGAGAGGAAGATCAAGGAGACCGTCCGTAAGGTCACCCTCGACAACAAGGCCGTCCCGGTGCTCTGCGGGTCGGCCCTGAGGAACAAGGGCATACAGCCGCTTATCAACGCCATCATCGACTATCTCCCGTCGCCCCATGAGGTCAAGCCCATGATCGCCCATGATAAAGACACCGGAAGGGACGTGCCGGTGGAAGTTACCACCGACGGTCCCATGCTGGGATACGTGTTCAAGGTGTACATGGACGAAGGCAGGAGGATGGTCTATCTGAGACTCTATTCCGGAACCCTGCACGTGGGCGACGAGGTATACAACACCACCCGCGGGACAAAGGAGAAGATCGCCCGGCTCTTTGAGATGCATTCCCACGAAAGGCAGCGGATCGACAAGGCGGTCGCCGGAGATATTGTGGCGGCAATGGGTCTGAAGAGCTCAGTGACCGGCGACACTATCTCTTCTCTTGAGGAATCCGTGGTGCTCGAGCCTATTCCGGTCCTCAAGCCCGTGATCTCGGTGGCGATCGAGCCCAAAAGCTCGGACGCCGCCTCGAGACTCGAACAGAACATGCAAAAGATCATGGAGGAGGACCCTACCATCAGGGTGAGTGAGGACCCGGACACCGGTCAGGTGATCCTCGCCGGGATGGGCGAGCTGCATATGGAGATCGCGGTGGAACGGTTCAAGTCAGCCTTCGGCGTTGACATCAATGTAGGCAAACCGCAGGTACTCTACTGCTCCACCATCGAACAGCCGGCGAGCGGGGAGAAGGTCTTCGAAAAGAAGATCGGCGAGACTGATCACGCTGGGCACGTGAAGGTCTCGGTCAGGCCCAACAAGCGGGGGGAGGGCAATGCCTTTGTCTTCGAGCAGGACATCCCTCAGGAGATGAGGGATCATGTGTTCGACGGACTGAGAGAGGCCTGCCTGGCCGATCCCGTCTTCGGATACGAGGCTGTGGATATCCATGCGACCGTGGAGAGGGTGGTGCTCAACGAGAAGACCACGCCGCAGGGACTGAAGATAGCAACCCAGATGGCCGTGCAGGAGGCCATGGTCAAGGCCGGAGTCGTCAAGATGGAGCCGGTCATGGACATCGATATACTCTCTCCGGAAGAGTATGTGGGCGATGTGGTGGGAGACTTAAGCTCGCGCAGAGCGAGTATCGAGGGAGTGGTCATCAAGGGCAAGTACCACCAGGTAAAGGCCCTGGTCCCTCTTTCCAGAACATTCGGCTACTCCACGGCCCTCCGCTCGCTTACCCGCGGAAGGGGGAGCTTCAGCATGATGTTCCACGGATTTGACAAGGTGTGATGTTCTGTGGGAAAGAAGAGGAGAACGGTTCACTCCGGAGCGGTGCTGCAAACAGCGGGTGCCGGAGTGGAAATGTGTTTTCACCAGGAAGGAGCTTACATGCCTTCAGGCAGAGGTGGCGGACCTGATTTCCGGGCCGCGGGGTGATATGCCGGTCAAGGGTATGCTCAAACACATGCCATGGGTCGCCCGGATGCTGGCGCTTACCCTCTTTGCGTGGGTGGGTGCGGGCATCATTGTCAATACGGTAGGGTATTTTCTCTACAGTTATCCCAGCCCCGTTCAGACACGCACCATCCAGGAGTCTCACGGCCAGGCGGGCTCGCAGGCCAAAACCGCGTACGACATCATCTCGGAAAGAGATCTCCTGAAGGTCTCCAAGAGCACCCCGGCATCATCGAAGCAGCAGCCCGAGGAAGAGGATGTCGTCCGGCCCATCGCCGAGATGGGGCTGGCCTTGAAGGGAACCATTGCAGGGCCGAAAGAGATCGCCCGGGCCATCATCGAAGACCGCAAGGAACAGAAGAGCTACAAGATCGGTGACGAGATCAAGGGGGCCATACTTCTGGCGATCTACCGCAACAAGGTTATCGTGGACGTGGGCGGACAAGAGCAGATGCTGGTCATCGAGGATGTGGAGACCAAGGCAAAGGCCCCGGCCGCTGCTGCGGCCCCTCCGCGGGCGGCCCGGCCGCCCAGAGAGATCCCTGAACCCGCGGAGAGCTCGGGACTGACCAATGTCATGAAGAACCTGGATGAGTATATCGGAAAGGCCAGGGTAGTCCCGTATTTCAAAGGCGGCGAGCCCTACGGGTTCAGGGTGAGCAACTTAAGCAGTGATGCCATGATCTATGAGCTTGGGGTCAGGTCCGGGGATGTCATCCGTTCCGTGAACGGGATCCCAATCCGCACACCGGAGGATGCTTTCAAGGCATACCAGCAGTTCCAGAACGAGTCCAGCGTCCAGGTGGAGCTGGAGAGAAACGGGGAACCGACCACGGTGACTGTGCCGCTTCGGTAGGGGACTTATCCGCCGGTGCACGTCATGAAGGTGGTGAATGGACAATAGCCATGTTTGAGGATTTTTTCGGGCTTATAGAAAACCCTTTCAATCTCACCCCCGACCCGAAGTATCTCTTTCTTTCGGAAGTTCATAAAGAGGCTCTGTCCCACCTGCAGTATGGGATCGATCAGCGCAAGGGCTTCGTTCTGATCACCGGTGAGGTGGGCACGGGCAAGACCACCCTGTGCCGCAGCCTGCTGGCCTCGCTTCCCGGCAAGACCCGGACCGCACTGATACTGAACCCCTCTCTGTCCGATGTCGAGCTGCTGCAGGCCATCAACCAGGACTTCGGCATCAGCTCTTCCTCGACCTCACGCAAAGAACTGCTGGATGATCTCTATGATTTTCTCATCCAGGTATTCATCCAGGGAGAGAACGCAGTGCTGATCATCGACGAGTGCCAGAACCTCACCCCCGGGGTCCTGGAGCAGATCCGCCTGCTCTCCAACCTGGAGACCGAGAAGGAAAAACTCCTGCAGATCGTCATGATCGGCCAGCCCGAGCTGGCGCAGATGCTCCAGTCGCCGGGTTTGAGACAGATAAACGACCGCATCGTCCTGCGGTACCATCTGTGGCCCCTGAGCCGTCGCGAGACCAGGGACTACCTTCGTCACCGCATGGAGGTCGCAGGCGCGGCCCGGAGCGATGTCTTCACCCTTGGCGCACAGAGGCTGATTCACCAGTATTCCCAGGGGCTTCCCCGGAGGGTGAACGCCATTGCCGAGAGGTCTCTCCTGATCGCATATCTCAAAGGCAAGAGGAGGGTCACCCGGTCGATCGCCGCCGAGGCGCGGGAGGAGCTCAAGGGCAACTACGGTGAGCCGGCTGGCCGTAAGTCGCTGCTCGTGCCGGTGTTCGCGGTCACGGCTGTCGCAGCGGTCATAGCCATAGTCTGGCCGAGCATCTTCTCCGAGCTGTCGGAATACATGGCCCCGACCATCGTTGCCACGGATCACGAGGTCCCCAAGGCGGATGACGGCGAGGAGATCATCCCGCTGTCGCCCGATCAATACGTGATACCGGATTATGTGGAAGCCCTGGAGATACTCACTACGGTCAAAGATGGTCTGGCCGGTCCTGAGACGCTCAACCTCCATCCCGATCCCGGTCGCCTGAAGTTCATCATCAGGCCGTCGATCGCATCGGTTGAAAAGGGGTATGTGGTTCTGGTATACGCAACTGACGACTTCGTGCGGGTACTCGGTAGGAATCGGGCCCTGGTCGAAATACCCATGGGGGAATTCCGGTCTCTGTATAAGTGGAACATCATCCTCACCTATGCAAAGGGGCCTGACGATGAGTTCTATACGAGGGGGGACTCCGGCTACGGTGTGGAGAGGATACAGCACATCCTGGCCGCTATGGGATACCCTGTGGAGCAGGACGGGTTCTATGATATCACCACCGCCGCCGCCGTCGAACGGATGCAGGAGGATTTCGGCCTGAAGAGAGACGGGGTGGCGGGGGAGGAAACACTCGTAGTTTTTGATATGGTTGAAAAAGGAATGCAATGAGCTCCATTTACGATGCCCTCAAAAGGATTCAGGGAGAAAGGCATTCACGGCTTTTCCCTTCCCCTCGCGACGCGGAGTCATCCGGGCACGCGAGACGATGGGTGCTCGTTACGGCGCTTTCATTCTGCCTTGTGTGCCTCATCGGGGCCGTTACGGCAGTTGTATTTGTCGAATGGGACAGCGATCCGGCCGGCAAGGAGCCGGCCCGTGGCGGATATCAGGAGGATTCAGGGGGCAGGAACGTCCCCGCAGCCCGGACAGACGACCTGAAGAACGGAACCAATGAGGCCGGCAAGACCCGGGAGGCAGCCTCGGTACCCATGACCGGATCCGCCGCAGAGGATGATTCGGATGCATACATCGACCAGGGAGAACGGCATTACATGGCAGGGGAATACGACAAGGCGCTGGCAGCTTACACGCAGGCGATGCGATTTTCCAGAAGGGAACCCCGCCTCCTGAACAATATCGGGATCGTCATGCTCGCCAAAGGTGAGCCGGAAAAGGCAGTCAACTATTTCAAACAGGCGAAATCTCTGTCCAGGGAATCCGTGGAGCCCGTGTACAACCTGGCGTGCGCTTATGCGCAGATGGGCGATAAAAACCAGGCCATTTCATATCTGAAAACCGCGTGCACCATGAACCCTGAGGCCCGCCACTGGGCAGTCCGGGATCCCGACCTGTTGACCCTGAAGGATACAGCGGATTTTGATGAAATCGTGGGTGCACAGTAGCACACAAGGGGGAAGAATGAGAACTCGAAACATTCTGGTTATCACCATACTTATTCTCATGCTCGGCTCTTCCGGAGTGTGGGGAGCGAGGCTGATGCAGGGACAGGCAGCCGGCCAGCCTCAGGGCGAGAGCAGGCCCGGGATTCAGGCGCCTGCCGTCCCTGTGCCGCAGAAGCCGGCCCCGGCAATCGGCACCGATGAAGAAGACGCCGGGGAAGTGATTGCGCCCTCTCCCCCTGTGCAGAAACCCTCAGAGAGGATAAATCCGGGTGCGGCCGCCCGCCCGCCCGCCTCGCCGCCTGCGCCGGCGAAGACAGGTCCTCAGGGCGGCGCCGGAACCGCCGGAACAGGCGATGCCGCGCAGGACGACAAGCAGTATGTCACCATGGACTTTGACGGTGTGGACATCAAGGTCTTCATCAAGTTCATCGCCGACATCACAGGCAAGAACTTCATTCTCGACGACAAGGTTTCCGGCAAGGTCACAGTCATCTCGCCCCGCAAGATGTCCCTGGATGAGGCATATCAGGTCTTCTTGAGCGTGCTGGAGGTAAACGGCTTCGGCACGGTCACCAACGGGGGGGTGACCAAGATCATCAGGGCCGCCGACGCCATCACCCGGAGCCTTGACACGGTGACGGATTCGCCGAAGAAGCGGGAGGATGTCCTGGTCACGCAGATCATCCAGCTCAAACACGTAGACGCCAATGACATGAAGGCCCTCTTCACCCCGCTCATGACCAGGGGAAGCTCGCAGCTGCTGGCCTATCCCCAGAGCAATGTGCTCATCATCACGGATACGCGCTCCAATATCAAAAAGATCACCGAGATCCTCGAGATCATCGACAAGTCCGGGTTCGGGGAAGAGTTCAGGATCTTCTCGCTCACCTACGCCTCTGCAGCCGACTTGAGCGCAAAGCTGCGGGACATTCTCTCAGAAGACCGCGCAGACCGGGCACAGCGCATCCGGAGCGCAAGGAACCAGACAGCCGTTTCTCAACGGGGCACTGCACGGATCATTCCCTACGAGCGGACCAACTCCCTCATCGTGCTGGCCTCCGCCATTGACATGGCGGAGATCGCGAACCTCATCAAGGAGCTCGATATTCCCACCCCCACGGGAAAGGAAGATATCCACGTCTACTATCTCCAGTATGGCAGTGCCGAGGACCTGGCCAAGGTTCTGACCGATATGCCTACTCCGGAAAAAAGCATGGCCGCCCCAGTGGAAGGCGCGCCCGGCACAAGGGGCGGATACGGAACGTCGCGGGAAAAGAATTTCAAGATCTCCTTCGATAAGGAAACCAACTCCCTGATTATCTATGCAGACCCAGATACCTACCAGAGCATCCTGGAGACGATCAAATGCCTCGATATCCCGCGCAAACAGGTCTACGTGAAGGCCATGATCATGGAGGTCAACACCAATCAAGATTTCAAGGTGGGCGTGGAATGGTCGGCATTCGAAGACTTCACCTATGACGACGGCCAGAGAACGGGCGGGGTTTTCGGCAGGACCGGTACCAACTTCATCACCAACCTGGGCGATCTCCCCTCGGGAGCGCTGTTCGGCGTGGTAGGGGATGCCATCACGATCAACAAGGGCGGCACCGAGATCACCTTCCCGAACATGGCCTCGTTCATCAACGCCATGGCTCAGGACACGGATGTCAATATCCTCTCGACCCCTCAGATCATCACTCTGGACAACAAGGAGGCCGAGATCACGGTGGGCGCCAATGTGCCCTATGTGACCCGCGAGGACACAGATACCACGAACATCGACCGGACCATCCGGACCTATGACTACCGCGACGTCGGCGTGATGCTCCGGTTTACCCCCCAGATCAACCAGCAGGGCTGGATCAGGCTCGAACTCTTCCAGGAAAACACCAGCCTGGTGGCGGGGCAGGGCGCTGACGCGTATGCCCCGACAACCCTGAAGCGCTCGGCCAAGACCACGGTAACGGTCAAAGACGGATCGACCATGGTCATCGGCGGCCTCATCGGCGACTCCGTGACCTTTGGCGAAACCCGGGTTCCTCTGCTGGGCAGAATCCCCATCTTGGGCCATCTCTTCAAGTCACGGTCAAAGAAATACGAGAAGACCAACCTCTACATCTTCCTCACCCCTCAGATCATCGACACTGAGCAGAAGACCGAAGAGCTCTATCGTGAGAAGTACGGGGAGATGAAGAGGGCAAAAGACGCCAAGGAAAAGGGCAAGAAGAATGAAAATCCAAAGCCTTGAGCAGGTTCTGGTCGAGATGCAGCTCGTAGATGACTCCGGTCTGGACAAGGCCAAGAGCGTGCAGAGGGAAAAGGCGCTGCCGCTGCGCGACGCCCTGCTCTCGGCCGGGGTCTTGAGCGATCACGATCTCCTGCAGGCGCTTGCCCGGCTCTGGAATATCCCGCTCATGAACAAGATTGAAGAGATCGAGGTGGATCCTTCCATCGTGGACGTGCTCCCCATCACCTTCCTGCGGAAGTACACCATGGTGCCGGTCAAGCTCAATGCCGACATGATGGAAGTGGCCGTGAACGACCCGACCGACCAGGAGCCCCTGTTCGACATTGCCAAGATCCTCAACATCCGTGAGATCACCCGGGTGCTCGCGCCCAAGCAGGAGATCCTCAAGGCCATCAACCGCCTCGTGGAGATGAAGGAGGAAAACGCCGAGGACATCATGGAGGATATCGAGGACGAGGATGACGAGATCCTCAAAGACCTCGAGAGCATCCAGGACATCACCGTGATGGAGACCGAGGCTCCCATCATCCGGATGGTCAACCGGATGATGGTCCAGGCCTTTCGCGAGCGGGCGTCGGATATCCACGTGGAGCCCTATCAAACCGATGTCAAGGTGCGCTACCGCATCGACGGCATTCTCCACGACGTGCTCACTCTGCCCAAGCGGATTCACTCGGCTGTGGTCTCGCGCATCAAGGTCATGGCCTCACTGAACATCGCGGAAAAGAGGCTGCCCCAGGACGGCAGGATCGGCATCAAGCTGGGCGATCACTCGGTCGACCTGCGTATATCGATAGTACCCACCGTCAACGGCGAGCGCGTAGTCATGCGTATCCTCGACAAGTCGAGCGTCCTCTACGGCCTGGAAGAGCTCGGGTTCTACCCGGACGACCTGGAGAGGATCGAGCGGCTCATCAAGCAGGAGCACGGCATCATCCTGGTCACCGGGCCGACCGGCTCCGGAAAGACCACCAGCCTCTACTCCATGCTGAGCAGGATCAACTCGCCGGACAAGAACATCCTCACCATCGAGGACCCGATCGAGTATCAGCTCAAGGGCATCGGCCAGATCCCGGTGAACACCAAGGTGGGCCTCACCTTTGCCTCGGGCCTGCGCTCCATCGTAAGGCAGGACCCGGACGTGATCCTCGTGGGAGAGATCCGCGACCTGGAGACCGCGGAGATCGCTATCCAGGCGGCCCTGACCGGCCATCTCGTCTTCTCCACCCTGCACACCAACGACTCGGCCAGCGCGGTGACCAGGCTCATCGACATGGGCATCGAGCCCTTTCTCGTAACCTCGTCCGTCAATGCGATCCTCGCCCAGAGGCTTGTCCGAAAGATCTGTCCGGCGTGCAAGCAGGAGTATTTCCCCGAAGACGAGAGCCTGCTGGAGATCGGCCTTTCCAAGGAAATGCTCGACAAGGAGGGCTACCTCTACCGCGGGGCGGGCTGCAGCGAGTGCATCGGCACGGGGTACAAGGGCAGGACCGGTATCTACGAGATCCTGTTCATGAGCGACGCCATCAGGAGCACCGTGCTCAAGACATCCGATTCCAACGCGATCAAGCAGGTAGCCGTGGGTGAGGGGCTCCACACCCTGAGACAGGACGGGGCCCGGAAGGTCGAAGACGGCGTGACCACCATTGAGGAAGTGCTCAGGGTGACCCAGCAGTAATGGCGAAGCAGAGACGGATCTTTCGCTGCTCTTCCTGCGGACAGGAACATCCCCAGTGGATGGGCAAGTGCAGCCAGTGCGACGAGTGGAACACCCTGGTTGAGGACATCGTTCAGGAGACCAGAGCGGTTCGAATGATCAAGCCCGGAAACAACGAGCCCATCCCGCTCGGTACGATCGCCTCGTCTCCCTTCATGCGCAAGAAGTGCGGCATGGCCGAGCTCGACCGCGTGCTGGGCGGCGGGATCGTAGAAGGTTCCCTGGTACTGATAGGGGGGGATCCGGGGATCGGAAAATCCACCCTCATGCTCCAGATGGCTTTCAAACTTGCCGCCTCGGGCATGCGCATACTCTACGTGAGCGGAGAGGAGTCTGCGATCCAGCTCAAGCTCAGAAGCGAGAGACTGGGCATCGTATCGGATGACATACTCATCTATCCCGAGGTGGTGCTCGAGGAGATCAGGAAGCAGATTGCGGCATTGAGGCCGGATATCGTGATCATCGACTCTATCCAGTCGGTGTTCTCCTCGCAGATCGACGCACCGCCGGGCAGCGTGTCGCAGATTCGCGAGGGCGCGGGCGTGTTCATGGAGATCGCCAAGGGGATGAACACCGTGGTCTTCGTGGTGGGGCACGTAACCAAGGAGGGCTGGATCGCGGGGCCCAAGATGCTCGAGCACATGGTGGATACGGTGCTGTATTTCGAGGGCGACGCCTCCGGGGTCTACCGGATCTTGCGGGCCGTGAAGAACCGGTTCGGCACCTCGGGCGAGATCGGCGTGTTCGAAATGAAATCGACCGGGCTCATCGAGGTGAGCGACCCGTCGTCGATCTTTATCAACGGACTCGGCGGCGACGTGCCGGGCAGCGCGGTCATGGCAACGGTTGAGGGCAGCAGGGCGTTCGTGGTCGAAGTACAGTCGCTGGTGAGCAGAACGAGCTTCAGCATGCCCAAGCGCATCTCCATCGGCTCTGATCAGTCGCGCCTGTCGGTCCTGCTCGCGGTCCTGGAGAAGCGTGCGGGCGTGGTACTCTCACATTCGGATGTGGTCGTTAACATTGCGGGCGGCATGCGGGTGACTGAGCCCGCGGTGGACCTGGCGGTTGTCATGGCCATCTTGTCGAGTGCGCTGGACAAACCTCTTCAAAGGGGAACAGTCTGCGTTGGTGAGATAGGCCTTGGCGGAGAGCTCAGGCCGGTGAACCATATGGAGTTCAGGCTCCGCGAGGCACTCAGAACCGGGTTCACCCGCGCGCTCATCCCTGCTTCCAACAGCGGATCCTTGGCCTTGGTGAAAGGGATGGACCTCATCCCCATCGCCCATGTCGGAGACGCTCTGCGCACCTTTTCTCGATAACGCGCTTCCTTACGGATTCGGCTGCTCCATTAATGAAGAATTTTCGTGTATTGAGCGGGTCTGTGCTCTTGCTTCCTTGAATCAGCGTGTTATGTATAATACTAAAGACAAGAAGAGGAAATGACGATAGCCTGGAGTATGAGAAGATACAATGTTTATACCTTTCTACCCGGCATCGGACGATACGAGATCATCAAGGAGAACCCGCACCAGACCGGTGTGTCGCAGGAGGATTATTGGAAAGAGTGCTTCTCCTGGCAGGACCTGAAAAAGATCGTGCCCTACTTCCGCTCCCAGGGGTGGAGGGTGTCGGTAGAGCCTCTCTCGGAGGATGAGGCAACCGATAAAATGCACATATTTTCAATCACATATGGGATAAACCACGATTTCAGGATCCTGAACATATCGGGAATGCGCGTGATCATGGCGCGGGATTTCGGCATCCGCAGAGCCATAAAAGAATCTTATAATCCAATAGGCTATTGACTTCTTCCTGTTCAGCGATTAATAAATTTATGTAGTTATACGAGTTCCAGGCACATGAAAGGAGGAAAGTATGGCCACGTTAACCAAGAGCGGAATTATCGATGAAATCGTTCTCAACACAGGACTTTCCCGGAAAGAAGCCAGTGACGGAGTCGAAACCTTCATCGAGATCATAAAAGAAACCTTGGAGAAGAAGGAGCCCGTGAGCATCTCTGGTTTCGGAAAGTGGAAGGTCAGAGAAAAGACTGCACGCCGGGGGCGCAATCCCAAGACAGCAGAGGAGATCGTGATCTCCCCCAGGACCGTTGTCACCTTTTCCCTTTCGAATGTGCTGAGGTCGAAGCTCTCAGGCAAGGAAGAGGAACAGTAATCACGCACCGTTTCCCCCCGGAGGTCTGAAGAGCACTGCAGGGCCGCTGTACGCCATTCGGGCGGAGCCGGTTCATATCAATGCCATACCAATAGGGCAGCCGCGGGTATTTCATCAATTCAAGCTGGAGGGGTTTAACCCCATAAGGTGAAGAGGCCTTTTATTCAGTAAATACAAAGGAGTATTGGACTCGAAGAGAGATGGGCCGTCATAAGCACTGGTACGTGCGGCCCGGAGAGAAAACAGGCCTGTATAGCTTAAGGAGTATCGGAAGTAGATATCCGGAGAAGACCTACTTCCTATGGGAAGGCAACGGCATTCTCCGGAATCATGATAATTACGACACAGCAGTCAAGGCTGTCGAAAATACCGGCGAGGCTTTGTGCAACTCCTGTCTTGCACCTTATTCGCCTGATTCTATGGCATCCGTCGGGCAAGCGTCAGCACATGCCCCGCAATCCGTGCAGAGCTCAGGGTCGATGGAGTACTTGTCGTCACCCTCACTGATGGCTTCCACTGGGCACTCATCAATGCACGTTCCGCAGCAAATGCATTCATCGGTAATATTATATGCCATTGTGTTGCTCTCCTTTCATGCTATCCTGCATGGGTGGTATAAAAAATAGCGATAAATGGCAAGCCCTTTTTTGTTTTTTTTCAGAGGTTGTGGTATTGTCTCACATGCCCATAAATGACTTGGATAGCCGCCTTGATGTTCTGCCATGCCGAGGCGGATGGTGAAAAAGCCTGGATTTTTTCCCTGTACGCTGCTTTTCATGATGATTCGTTTGCCAGGCTCCGGACATAAAAGGACAGCTTTTTTAACAAGGAACATCGGCTAGACTGGCAAGACTCATGGAGACAAGATGGATTCACTTCTGGAAAGTATGAAAACACGGCCATATTTCTTCGATGACGGCATCAGATTCGAGTGTCAGCGATGCGGGGCATGCTGCACGGGAGAGCCTGGAGTGGTATATGTGAACGATCGGGAGATCACCGAAATCTCCGACTTCATGGATATCTCCCGCCAGGTGTTCATAGAGAGATGCCTGTATCGCCTCAAGACAAGCTATGCAATCAGAGAGGCCGATGACGGCAGATGTATTTTCTTCGAAAACGGATGCGCCGTCTATCCTGTCCGGCCCCTGCAGTGCCGGACCTTTCCGTTCTGGTTTCAGAACATGCGTTCACTCTATGCGTGGAAGGGTGTAGCTGTAGTCTGCCCCGGGATCGGCAAAGGCCACCTGTATTCGAAAGAGGCCATCCTGGAGTGCATCGGCGCAAGTTACCCCATCTACGAGATCCTCGTAAAAGAGGTGCTTGGAAGGTGATGCACACCCAGAACGGCCCGTTACGTCGATCAGGCAGGCAGTAGGTGAAGCACGGAAGAATGGATGGTCCAAACTCGCCCGGCTCCAGAGGGCAGGCAGAGCATGAAAGGCGCGGAACCGTGTCAGGCTCTGACAGCCGTCCAGACCGGGATCGGTTACGGGAGGAACACTCAAGCCGATGGGCCCTCTGGCGGCAGGACGACAATGGATTGAAGTTTCTCGTATGCATCCGGAAGACCAGGCAGGAGGCCGAGGAAGCACAGAAGGCATTTGAAAGGCTCCACCACAAACAGTTTTATTTCGTGGAACCCTTCACGGGGTGATGCACCCGGGAGAGCCGGACGCGCCTTTTCATACCTCTACCGGGCCGGCCGATCATGGAGCGATCGGTTTGTCCGCCCAGTTCCTTCAAGGGGTGCAAAACAGAAGCATCCGGTTCGGAAAGGGTTCATGTGCAGTAGAGGGGCTTTTTGCGATCACGTTTGATCCTTTCACCCGCCCTTGGGAATAAATCTCCCCATTCTTATTATTGATGATAGTATCTCTACCCAGTGTTCAAGGGGGTGCCATGGACCTCAAGCCGTTATTCGAACCGAAATCGCTGGCCGTTGTCGGGGTTTCGCTACATAATGACCTGCATCCTTCCAATATCATCTTCTACAAGAACCTCTACCGGTATCCCGTGGAAGCCTACCCGGTCAACCCCAAGGCAGGGGTGCTCAAAGGGGTTGCCGCATATTCAAGCGTACGGGATCTCCCGGAGGTGGTGGACCTCGCCATCATCTCGGCCCGGGCGGAAGCCGTCCCGGGGATACTCGAAGACTGCGTCACCACAGGGGTAAAGGCAGGGGCCATCATCTCAGGCGGTTTTGCAGAGGTCGGAAACAACGATCTTCAGAGGCAGATCGTCTCCATAGCCAGGGATGCGGACTTCCCCTTTATCGGACCGAATTGTCTTGGCATTTATTCGCCGTCGCACTACGACAGCTTCTTCTTCGCTCCGGAGCGCATGAGTGTGCCTCAACAGGGAAATGTGGCGATTATCAGCCAGAGCGGAGGTCTGCTGGTTGACCAGATGATTGGATTTTCCGTGGAGGGGGTGGGGCTCTCCCTGGCGGTCAGCATCGGGAACAAGGCGGTAATCGGCGAGACCGACCTGCTGGATTATCTCGAGCAGGATGAAAAGACCCGGGTGATCTGCCTGTACATCGAGGGGTTCGCCGAGGATGAGGGGCGCGAGTTCCTGCTCAAGGCAAAGAAGTGCAAAAAACCCATAGTCCTGCTCAAGGCGGGCAAGAGCCCGGGAGGAAGCAAGGCTGTTTCCAGTCATACCGCATCGCTTGCGGGCGACTATACGGTTTTTTCCAAGGTCCTCTCGCAGAACGGCATCGTGGAGGCCAGGAATCCCTCGGAGCTCATGCACTTCTGCGAATCTCTGAGCGCCTACCAGACGCCCATACAGGGCAATGTAAGCATCATCACGCTCAGCGGCGGGCACGGAGCGCTTGCCACCGACCTCTGCTTCGAGTATGGACTCACCGTACCCCCATTCTCCCAGCTTGAGCAGGATCTGATCCGCAAGCGCCTGAGGCCCTCTATCGCCTCCATTGCCACCTGTACCAATCCGGTGGATCTCACCGGCACCTCCACGGATGACGACTATGTCGAGGCGGCACGGGTAATCGGGGCATTCGATCAGATCGAATGCCTCATGATGCTCCTCTTGCCGTACGCCCCCGGCCTCTCCTCAGACTTGGGCGCCAGGTTGAGCATCGTCAGCAAACAGGCAGGCAAGCCCATGATCGCGTATCTGCCGAGGCACGAAAAATACCGGATGCTCATCGAGGGCTTTGAAATCAACGGCGTCCCGGTCGCACATACCATCGAGGGTGCGGCCCAGATGGCGCTGGCCATGGCAAAGTATCGCAGGTTCTGATGACGCACCTCCAACCGGGTGAACTGCCGGTGCGGCTGGAGTTCTTCGCCGGAGCAGGTTCCTCACGTCACTCTCCTCCCGGGTCCATGATCGGAATGCGCATGTCTTTCTTCGTTCGTCTGTGATATGCACTAGGAGAATCGTCTGCATTTTTCGCATCTCGAAATACTCCTCGAGAAGGGATGATTACGAATGAAGAATAAGAAGGCGGTTATATTCGATCTGGACGGCACCCTGCTCGATACACTCACCGACATTGCGGATTCCATGAATGAGGTACTTGCCCGCTATGGGTTTCCCGTCCATGATTACGGCGCATACCGTACGATGATCGGCGCGGGCATGGATGTGCTCGCCAGGCGCGCGGTTCCCGAGGACCGGCGCGACGATGAGACCGTCTCCCGGGTTGCGGCCGCCATGCGCGAAGAGTATGACCGGAGGTGGTCGCTCACCTCCCGGCCGTATCCCGGTGTCCCGGAGATGCTCACCCTCCTCACCGAAAGGGGAATTCCCTTCTCGGTGCTGTCGAACAAGCTCGACTCCTTTGCCAAGCAGATGGTCAGCGCCCTCCTGGGCGACTGGAACTTCTTCGAGGTGAGAGGCCTGGTTCAGGGCCTGCCAAGAAAGCCAGACCCACACATCGCCCTGGAGATGGCCGATTCCCTGGGTCTGCCTGCCGAGCAGGTGATCTTCGTAGGCGACTCTGACATTGACATGGAGACCGCGGTGAGAGCGGGGATGGTGCCGGTAGGAGTACTCTGGGGGTATCAGACGCCCGAGAGGCTCACCTCTGCCGGGGCCTTCGCACTGCTGAGCTCGCCCCGGGAGCTCCTGGGCATCCTATGAGGCTATGAGATCCGGCGTATACACGCCTTGCGGTGAGGGGGCTCCTCCACGGCTATCTTGTTCTTACCGCTGGACTTGGCCTGATAGAGCGCGGCATCCGCACGCGAGATAATGGCATCGATGGACTCCACGGGCAGGTACCTGGTCACCCCCATGGAGATGGTTATCCGGAAGTCGTCGGGCAGTCCGGGAAAGTTCAGCGACGATGCCAGGGCCTTGATGCGTTCGGCGCAGGCGACCGCCTCGCCCATGTCAGGGTATGCGAGGATGATCACGAATTCCTCCCCTCCGTAACGGGCGATATAGTCCTGCTCCCGGACATTGTTCTTTATCGCCTGAACAAGGGTTCTGAGCACCATGTCGCCGGCCAGGTGGCCGTAGGTGTCGTTGACCCGCTTGAAGTCGTCCAGGTCGAAGATGCACAGGGAAAACGAGGGTTCTCCTCTGTCTGCCAGCGACTTCTCACGCTGGAGGATTTTCATCATCTGACGGCGGTTGAACACGCCGGTGAGCTCGTCGTGAATGGCTGACTGCCGGATCCTTTCATTCGCCTGGCTGAGCTCGATATTGGCCTTTGCCAGCTTTTTTCTGATGTGATTGATATAGCTTCCGATAACGGAAAACCATGAGAGGACGGCGGCAAGTACCACCCAGTAGAGGATCTCGGCCTGCAGGTCGATCTTTTCCGGATGGTTGGCAAGCAGCAGGATGATCACATACCCGTATCCGGTGAGCGCATAAACCGCGAGGATAAAGAACTGGCGGAGATGGAGCCGAAAGACGCCGAAGATGAACACCACCAGATACAGCAGGAGGGCAATACCTCTGACCTCATCGGTATAGTAAGCCAGGACCATAGTCCAGAATGTTGCCAGGATCATCTGGAGCATGGTGAGGCTCGGGTCCTTGAACCGTTTGTTCAGGCCGGTCATGAAGACGAGATAGAGGCAGAGATGCATCACGATGATGACGGCGAACATGGTCAGTGTATCGCCCAGCGACATGCGGAACCACCCCTGGTAATAGCAATAGATGGTGAGAAACATCCACATGACATAGGACGCCAGCGCCATCAGGAAGCGGCGCACACGTAATGCCTGGTTCTGGTCATTACAGGGAATTACACTAATCATTGATCATTGATATCCGTTCTTTCATCCTTGGTAATTCTGTATCGGTAGAATATTGAGAAATATGAAGAACCTACTCGAAAAAATTGAAAAAAGGCAATTCCGGATGCGCTGCCCGTCCGCCGCAGCAAAATGACAGGGGAAGATCGGGCATCTTGGCAGGGATTCTATTCCCGAATATGCTCAAAGCCTTGCATCAGCACGTTCCTGATGTGCTTGTCGTTCAGGGAATAGTAGACTTTTTTGCCGGCCTTGCGGGATTTTACCAGACGGGAGCGGTTCAGTGTCCTGAGCTGGTGCGAAATTGCGGAATGGTTCATCTCTAGGATGGAGGCGATGTCGCTCACGCAGAGCTCGGACGCGCCTAAAGCGAAGAGAATCTTGATGCGGGTGGAATCACTGAAGAGCTTGAAAAAATCAGCAAGCTCGGTCACTACCAGCTCGCTGGAGGGGAGAAGACCTCTGATCCTGTTGATCCTTTCCTCACGGGCCGAAGGATCCTGTGGATATGGAGCGGCCATATGAAAAATGTAAGGCTTATAGGGGTGTGTGTCAAGAGCAGATAATATTGTTTTACTAACAGACAATATATGCCCTCTGATATGATATTTTTTGCGAGGGGGAATGTCCTCGTAAGAAAATCTTTGTGATTGACCTCGGCAAACTTTCTTCTGTACTAACGGTTGAGCATGGCAAGAAAAGGGAAGTGAAGTGACAGGAACGCTCGTGAATGCATCGGCGGTGGTGGCCGGGTCTATACTGGGCCTGCTGGCAGGAAGGCATATCTCCGGGAGGATCAGGGGCACGCTCATGCACGCCCTGGGCCTTGCGGTGATAACGATCGGCCTGAAGATGGCCCTGTCTGTGGACAGTCTTATTCCCATGGTCGCCTGTCTGCTCCTGGGAGGTCTTGTTGGTGAGATGCTCCGCATCGAAGACGGGGTCGCCTGGGTGGGCGTCCATCT